>ENA-OPJD01000112-OPJD01000112.1-human-gut-metagenome-genome-assembly--contig:-NODE-112-length-14540-cov-1.474422_pt1 | contig 14540 bp, 13 predicted proteins | sample MGYA00241413_ERZ501656 | MGnify/ENA primary metagenome ERZ501656 (study PRJEB25962, sample SAMEA2042287) | human gut metagenome | biome: human gut; feature: human-associated habitat; material: faeces... | reverse complement strand
GATGTTCAAGATGAAGGAGCTGTAGGTCATCTCTGACGATGGTCGGCATTCAATTTGTACTGCCTTTGATATGCGGCAGGTGGGGATATACACTGCGGATTTACGCCTTGTATATCAGATTAAAAACACAAGAGCCTCCAGCGTCTGGTAAACTTCTGAAAGCTCTTGCAAAATTGTATTAAATGTGCTATAATGAAGCACACTAAAGGCACTATTGCACTAAGTCAGTCAGATGTTCGGACATCGAGCTGATGAGGGGCTGTATCGTTCTTGCCGGAACTTTACAGCCTGTGTGTGGTGTTTTTTTATTTACTCTATTATACAACACTTTTACAGTTTTGTCAATTCAATTGATGTAATGTATAGTATACAGAATTGCAAAAATGCGGGTGAGTGTTTGTGCAATTTTTTGTTTTGTGAAGCGGACAATTACACAAGGACAAAGCGAATGTACGGAGAAATAAAAGAAATAGTGATCATATTGTAAAAAGGAGTAACTATATATAACCGATTTTCTGTTTGCGCTTTTATCATTTTTCACTTCTTTTCATTTTTCTAGTATTGAATATACCATGAAATTTTCTATTATATAGCATCCCTTATTTTCAAAAAACCGGTAGATGGTATCTATATAGGTGCAAATTTTATGAGAATCAAAATAGCCAAACTTTACATATCTCCCGTTGTGTTTCACGGCTATGTTGAAATAAAAAAAGAGTCCCTTCTCGAAATGGAAAAACACGAACTTGTTATTTTCTTTTTGAGTGGAGCGGTTGGCAATGTCTTCTTGATTGGAGTTTCACTATTACTTGTTAGCAATTTCATTAATTTTTATTTTTCCATTGTTAATATCTGTTATGCAACCGCAAGCGTACTGCCCTTTATAATAGGAAATAATGATATGACTACAATGATAAAGGTTTTGAAAGAAAAACAAAAGATGTCTAAAACTGATATTTGATATAGCATTAATGATTAGAAAGGTGATTAGGTTGGTATGTCCTTACTGCAACAATGAAATGGAAAGCGGAATGATTGTTATTTCTGCCACAGGAAGTGTACCGTGTGCAATTATCGAGTGGTACTCTGAATAAAAATGCAAAAAGGGAATATTCGGCATATCCAAAAAAAGCAAGGTCAATATAAAAGATCGAAAAAATGGACATTTTTGCTCACACTATTGTTCTCATTGTTGTAAAGCGTTTTGTGAATTTGAAACAAAGAAAAACGGAATCGCTTTAAATTTAGTGTTCTGAAAAAATTATCGTTTTTATAGAGATGAGCAAAACATGAAACAAAAACTAACAGAAGTCGCAAAATAGGCAAGTATCAAATAAAAAAGCAGAAAAACGGCACAGCAAAGCTGACATCAGCCGAACAGAGCTGAAATCCGGCAGAAATATTCAAAACAACTCGTCAAGCAATACACTTAACGGATTTAAGACTGCGATAAGAGCTTTCGAATTTAGTGACAACAGTTGCGTGAGCGACAGCGAGCAAAGCAATATGAGCAACAGAATTAAGGTTTTGTGCAGCATTAAAGCTATGCACCCAAAGACGTTCCTGACTGGTCTGCTTGAAACGAGAGTTGTAACGCTCAGCCTCTGTTCTGAGTGCATAAATCTTCTTGAACGAAACACATTCACGGTCAATGGAAAGTCAGTAATCATCGGGAAGCGTGACATATTTAGTACAACCGCGAGTTTTTTTGCCATTGTTCCAATTCTTGTGATTGCATGGACAACAGCCTGATTTTGAACGTTTGAACGGACAGCAGTATTTTTGGCGAGTTCTGCCATTGTCAGAGAATTTGCCGTCTTTGTGCATAGCGAGACCGGCTTCACAAATCGGATGACCTGTTGAAAGCTTCTTCGGATTTTTAGTGTTACGCTTGTTGATGGGAATAAAGCATTCGCCGTGATAAATATCTTTGACGGCATTGTAAATTGCCTTAACATCGTAACCTTTATCAGCAAAAAATGTGCATTCCTCAATTGAAAGAAAATCATTGGTTTGGCTTAGAATATCAAGAACGACAGTGCTGTCGGCAACATCGGCAGTAGTTGTCATTTCAAAGATTGGTAAGCCTGTAATGCAGTCAACTAGAATATGATTCTTGTAACCCCAATAGTATTCAAAATTACGCTCGTTATGCTGATTTGAAGCGGTATGAACACCCAAACCGCAGTCTTCGTCAGACTTAGGCTGATTGCCTTTTGCAAACTTGTTTTTAGCGAAAGATTTTGGGTTATTCTGCTTAGTATTTGCACTTATGGGAGTAGAGTCGAGAGCTATGAATGAAGTGTCGATAATACCCATTTTGGACAACTTCAGCACTTGAGACTGCATAAGCTTTTTAAGCAGAGCGTTATCAAGATTTCTGATGAAACGGTCGAAAGTCCAGTAGGACGGCAATGGTTTCATGATATTGAAACCGCAGTAATGTGCGATTATCAGATTGTTATTGAGATAGTCCACTAAATCTGTGATACAGGAAAAACATTCGCATTTTATAACAATAAAAGTGCAAAACCTTGCTCTTTTTGAAAAACCGATTCTCCCTGTTTTTGCGGCAGCTTCGGGAAAATGAGATAGGCGAGATTAAGAAAAAGCTTCTCATAGAATTGTGCTTTCGGTGCAGATGTGAACAATGTGATGTCCTGTAAAATTTCTTGGCGATAGATAACAGCCAGCCCCTTTCGTGTGGTTTTCGTACAATTTAATTATACCAAAGTTGGTTGGCTGTTTCTATATATTTTTAGTGATAAAATTATTTTTTGTGTCCTGCAAATCCGCTTCTTTTCTACGTTTGCGGCGTTTTGCTCAGGGCTACAAAGAATGGACAGTGGAGGTGGCAGATGTTACGATAATGCAAGGTGCGAAAGTGTGATAGTAATAATGAAGGAGGAGATGTTTTACAGTCATAAGGAAAATCTGAAAATTATACAATTTATAAGGCAGTATTTCCTGAGTTATAATATATTGATGAAAGGATTGGCGAAAAAACAAATATATATAAATTTTTGAAGTTATGTTAAAAATTGATACAGATAATTGATTTTTATGATGTATCAAGTTGTAACCTAATGCCGCAATGTTCCCCGCCTTTATAGGCGGCATGTTCCATTCAGACTATCGTAGGTGAATTACTGCCTTACAGAAAAGCTGAGGAGCTAACGCTCCTGCGGCAAGATTTCTTCGTCACAGCCGATGAAAAGCTATGCTTACATCGGGCTTTATTCCGAGTTAAAATGAAAGGAAATTATCAAATGAAGCTTAAGTTCATACATAAAGCAAAAAGAATATTTATAACCATCTCATCATTGTCAATAATTGCGGCGATCTCTATAGCGGTTGCATCATCGGCCAGTGCCGCAACACATTTTACAAGCTACACCCCTAAAATCAAATATAATAATGGCAACATTGATTACTGCTATTATGTTGATGGTTCTAAAAATGTTAATCTTACTGCAGGCGAGTATTTTGTAAATGGTAAATCATCTTGTTCAGCACATAGTGTTATCAGTCCTGAGGCATCAACTGCAACATGTGGATGTTTTGACGGTTGTTATCAATGCTATGGGTTTGCAGCATTTGTGTATAAAGGTGTATTTACTAAAAATTTATCTGAATCAAAATGTAATGATTTTGGTTGGGGAAGCGACAACAATGATTATTTATTCCTAACCGCAAGAAACTTGAAAATTATGATTTCCGATTTACCGGTGGGCACGCATTTGAGAGTAAGAACATCAAACAATAATAACCACTCTATAGTTTTAGCGGGAAAAACTGATACAACAATTACAGTTTATGATGCTAACGGGTGCGGATCTAATTCCAGCTTATTAGAAGCTGGATCGTCAATTTATTAAGGACATTGCCAAATAAACAAACAGGTTTTCACATACAAGAATTTTGCCAAAAGATATCCTCGACTCGATTATATGCATAAAGGAGCTTAATATGAATGACAGATTAAGATTAATATTGTTGGTTATGGCTTTATCGGTCACAGTAGCTTTAACAGGCTGTTCTCAGCCCGAACAAAACAGTAGTATAGCGGCAGATGATAATACAACGTCCTTACAAAGCAGTATCGATACTGTTACCGATACTTCAAAAACCGGGAGTATAACAGCACCCGAAGGTAGTGAGCTTGTAAAAACGCTTACCGATAACAATAATAACACCGTGGAGCTTTACGGATATAAATCGGGTTCCGATGAGCCGTTTATATGCTTTATTTCAATTAAAGATAACGACAAAAAACCGATTCAGCAAATAGAAATCAACAAATTCAAAACCTTTACCACAGACAGCGGAGATAATGTATATGTTTATGCAGATGAGAAAACCAAACAAGGCTATAGAATTATATTAAACACAGACAATAGTATTAAATCGGTAGAATATTGTGAGGACGCATTACAATACATAAAACTCATAGAGGATATTAATAAAGGCGATACATCTATCGAAGAACCTGTGGAGGAATTGCCGGAATTCTATACCGAAGACCCCGAAAATGAAATGTACCTCGGCAACGGCGAATTTGTAAAGCTTGCCGACCTTGAAGCCGATCCCAATGCGGCAGGTTCATATATTATCCGTGGTTCAATGGGCGGTTATGAATATGAACCGTTTGACAACAACAGCATAAGAAATCCAGATGATTACGATTTGAACGAAATGAAATGTATAGGCTCTCAAAAAGGACCCGTGGTAAGCAAGGATAAAATAATAGTACATGAAGGCGACAGCATCGGCAGTAAGGGTCTGATAGTAGACTCGTGCTACATCAGCGTAGCACCTCGCGTAATGTATAGCGAAACGCTAAAAAAAGATATTGGCATAGGCTATGATGTAATGGACGCAAAAATAACTCTGACGGGTGAAGTAACCTTTACGGGTATACTGCTTGCCGAACGCTACAATATAGAGAATTCGGAGCATGATGGCGAAAGCAGAATACTGTTTATGCCTTATTCTAAGGAATACCATGAGGCTGTGCCGTTCCTTTTTGATGTTGACGCTCAATATAAAGGGAGTAGCTGTGCTATGTTCTATAATTACAGCTGGGGCAATCCGCAGTTTGCGATTACAACAAGCGATGGTGTTATAAATATCGGTTATTTAAAGGATTGCGACTTTTTAAGTTCCGATACATTTTCAGAGGATGTGTATTATAAAGAGGCCACAATAACATTTTCAGAGATTACTTATATATCCACAGAAAGAGGCGGTATGAGCGGATTAATCGGTACTGTTGTATCGGTGGATAATATATGTGAGCTTGGGAAAAAGAAAGAGGTATAATATGATGATAATCAAAAACATAATAAAAGCAACTATAGCAACAACAGCTGTAATTTCATCGGCATTTGCTATGGTGTTACCAGGAAACGCATTATCACCTGTCACTTACAAAGCAGCATCAAACTACAAGTTGGTTCCTATGGGACCAACATCATGCGTAGTCATGTCATACACTATTAATCAAAGTAAACAAACAGCAACTGCAAAATATGTATTCGACGGTGGGACGGAGGTTCCAAACGGCGAAAAAAGAGTTTCAGTGGTTTGTGAATTAATAATTCCTACAAAAAATGGAGAAACTGTCATAAAGAATAAGACTAACGGTAACGGCGAATATTCCAGACTTGAAAAAATGACAAAAACAGTAGCATTGACTGATGCTGAAAAAGCAGCAGGATACAAAATACAGTTTGTAGATATATCTATAAATTGCACTTCTGGTACATACAAACCATTCTGGGCAGTCAGCTACACATATTAACTTTTGTTTAGCGACTGCACGTACGGTGGCACAACATGACGTGTTATAAATGTATCTATAAGACAAAAAAGGAAAAAAACGAAAGATGCTCCTGCGTGTAAAATATAATTACTGCTTATGTTTTTGACACAGATAATAAAATAAAAACATAAATACAACTTATGAAAGGGCAATATTATGAACAGGAAATTAAAGCTTATAGGCACTGCAATACTGATTGCTACATTTGCGTCCACGTTTTCCGCCTGCTCGGATACAAAAACAGATGAACAGGCGAGATATATGCGAGTATACGGAACAATATATAATGACGGCGAGTTGATAGTTACCGAAAACGCAGTACTAAGCTTTTTACAGTATTCTGATATGAGTACAATTGCGCTATGCGGTCAGTCAAACTGCGACCACTCAAATGCTGTTACAGAGGACGGACTTCCGTGCCTTGCTTACGGCAAACAAACCTTGCCTTTTTTGTATAACGAAAAGCTTTACTGGTTCGAGGATAGATACGAAACCAAAGACGGAAAAGCAGTAGAATCCGCGGTACTTCACTCATCAGACCCGCTTGGTACTTCCGAAAAGGAAGTATGCAAAATAGAAGGCTTTTCCTGCGACTGGATAAGCACAAGCGTACTTAAAAACAACACCCTGCTGTTTTTCCCTTATCAGTCTGCTTATGACGAAAAAGGAGCGATTACAGGCGATAATACCAATCATTTCGGAGTGCTTGACATAGAAACCGGAAAATTTACCGATTTTGGTGCAACGGAAAACAATAAAACAAAGATTTTAGGTGTCTATGACAACAAATTTTATTTCAACAGCTCGGTGTACGACATTAAGACAGGAAAGTATAGTGAAAACACTATGCCGTCCGAGCCGCCTGCTGTCAGACTTAGCGATGATTACTATGCATATAACAATGACAGCAATATTGAAGTGTTAACTCCGAAGACCTCTGAACCGATTGTTATTCATAACGACAAGATATTGTCTGAAACCGTCATTTTGGGCGATTATCTGTTCCAATGCGATAATGCACAGTGGTATTATTATAATTTAAAGGATGAAGCTCCCGCAAGGCATGATATAAGCTATGGCGAAGGGCTTTATGCACAGGTATTGTCCGAGTACGAGGACAGCTATATTATCAGCGTCTATAACGCCGAAGAACAAACAGTAACAAAAGAAAAGGTAGCAAAATCGGATATTCTGGGGGAGTAAGATATGGCAAAAGGATTAAGTAGAATAGCTTTAATAGTGGCGACCATTGCGGTGGTTATGTTAATCTCAAGTTGTTCAGATGTAACAGAAAGCTCTCAAAGTAGTAACAAAGAGAAAAGTGTTACAAGTCTTGTCGGAGAAATATATCATGGCGACGGATATTTTATTCTTGACGAAAACGGTCTGCAAATAGTCAAGGAAGGTGCTGCCTATGACGAGAATAAAAAGCTATGGAACGCACCATTTGCCGCTGTGCGTAAAATTAATGATACTTTTTACTGTGACAGTTTTACTTCTCCTGATAAATTCGATGATAATATGAATTACAAAGGTGAAGTGCCGCAGGACAGCAAAAAAATGATAAAATTGCTGAAATCGGGTGATGTTACAGAAAGTGGGCTTACCGTCACCTCTGCAGTTTCGTCCGTTAAAGAAACACTCGAATACAATCGGGAAACAAATTCTACCGAGCCGGGAATATCGCAAACAGTATACACAGAAATCACATTAAGCGGAGAGGTTACTCTTGAAGGCGTATTGTATGTAGTTCTTGATGAAGATCTGTACATATCAGAAGAAAACAGCATATTGTATTTCCCTTATCCCGAAAGCTTAAAAAATGCACTTGGTTTTTCACCGAGGTTTTCCGGTGATATAGAGAGTAGTTATCTTACCTCCAATGCTTCTAAAACAAGTGTATTGCTATATGGCGATTGTGTATATTTTTATGCAGGCAACACAGATAACAGCGAGTGGCTCACAAAGGATTTCAGAAATAAACCGTTTGGTACAGCAAAATTAACGGTCAGCGATATAAAGCTTATATGGCAAAGCGATAGTCTGGACAGGTTTTCCTTTACGGTAAAAAATGCGGAAAATGTTCAGGCTAAAAAGTAGAGGTGTAAAAAATGCTTCAAATTAAAAATCTTAATAAACATTACGGTAAAAAACAGGCTCTTTTTGATTTTGAGATGACCTTTAAAAACGGGGTTTACGGACTTTTAGGCCCCAACGGCGCAGGAAAATCAACGCTTATGAACATTATTTCAGATAACCTTGCACCAGACTTAGGCTCGCAGCTTTGCTGGAACGGCACAGACATAACTAAGCTTGGCAGTAAATTTCGCCGTAAGGTCGGATATATGCCGCAACAGCAGGCGCTTTATGACAACTTTACCGCAAGACGGTTTATGATGTATATATCAGCTCTCAAAGGAATTTCTACAGCAGTAGCAAGAGAGCAAACCGAGTATCTGTTAAGTGAAGTTGAACTGCATGACGTAATGGATAAAGCTATCGGAGGCTTTTCGGGCGGCATGAAGCAAAGAGTTTTAGTTGCACAGTCCCTACTCGGAAGCCCTGAGCTTGTTCTACTTGATGAGCCGACAGCGGGTCTTGACCCAAAGCAAAGAGTTATCATACGGGATATGATACATAAAACAGCAAAGGACAAAATTGTCCTTGTAAGCACACATATAGTATCTGATGTTGAAACTATTGCAGATGAAATAATAATTATGAAGCAGGGCAGAATTGCCGCAAACGGAACTGTTGAACAGCTTGTCAGTGTTCTCCCGCACGAACGCCGGACACTCGAAAACGCATATATGTTGCACTTTCCCGAGAAAAACACGGCAGGAGGTGCTATAGATGAAAATAGCTCTGTATGAGCTTTACAAAGCGTTAAAAAGCAAAGTGCTGTTAATATTGTTTGTAGCACTGTTTTTGCTGAATTTAGCTCTTTCGGCAACATATACGCCTGTCCTTGGCGTACCCGATGAATGTATTCGTGAAATTAACAAGGTATATTTATCTACATCGGAAGAGGAAAAGCTGTCTGTCGCAGAGAGTATTGCAAACAAATATATAAAAGACAATGTGCTACAGAATATATTTCCGGACAAGAAATATGAGGATAAATTAAATCGGGTAAAAAACTACAATACCACAATCAGGAATATCAAAAGCGAAGCCGAACAGCGTTCAAAACCATCGGTTTTTTCTAAGGAAAACAGCTTTACACAGCTTAGCTTCAAGGATATTTTCACAGCATACAACAATGTAATTGAAAATAAACCGTCCTTTTATCCCGACTACGGAACAGAACGCTATATAAACAGCGCAGATACCGATTTAATGATGCTTGTTTTTGTGCTTATGCTGACGGTTATTGTATGCTGTCGCGACAAAATGACAGGCATGGCGGCGGTTATAAGACAAACTCCCAAAGGGCGTATTCACAGTGCAGGAGCAAAGCTGATAGCCTGCTTTTTGCTTACCGTTACTTCGGCTGTGTTGTTATACGGTATGGTATTGCTTACAGGTACTATTCGCTTCGGGCTTGGCGATTTATCAAGATGTATTCAGTCAATCCCGCAGTTTACGCTATGCAATATAAATATGACCGTGGGAGAGTATCTTGTTATCCACTTTTTATTCAAAACATCAGCCTTTTTTATAGTCGTTGTTGTAATGATGATTATATGTACTTTCCTTAAAAATGTTGCGGCGGCGTTTGCTGTTATCTCTGTTTGTAGTGGTGTTTCGATATGGCTTTATACTTCTATAAGTGATATATCGGCATACAACATATTAAAATACATAAATTTCTGCTGTTTTATAAGTCCACATCAGTTATTTTACAGATATTATCATTTAAACATTTTTGGAAAGCCCGTATCGGCTCTTACCGTCTGTGTAATTACAACAGTAATAATTCTTATCATGGCTTTGCTTATTTATTTTGCGGTTTATTGCTCAAGACGCGCTATATCGGCTTCAGGTAAAATATCGGAAATCTTTTCATATATTACAGTAAAACGCAAGCTCTCGGCAAATTTTGTTGTAAACGAGGTATATAAAACGGCAATAGCGGGAAAAGCATTGCTTGTTCTTGTTGTTGTCGCTGTTATTGGGTTCTGCAATTATCAGAATATGAGTGCAGGCTACGATTCCGAGCAAAAACGCTACGACAGCTATGTAGCACAGATAGGCGGGGAAGTGACGGATGAAACTCTGTTGTTTTTGGAAAATGAAAAGCTGGAATTTGAAAATATAAAGCTACGCTATGAAGAATTATTGACGCAGACACCCGCTGAATCGGATTATGAAAGCTACAATAAGGAATTGAACGATATTACAAAAAAGCTTGACTATGAGAATGCATTTAATAAGATATGTGACCGTGTGTCGGTTATTAAGTCTGATAAAAATAGCAACCTACAGCTCGTTTTTGAAGAAGGGTTTAACCGTCTTTTGTCGGTAAACGGCTATAAGGACGACTTCCTTATGTGTATACTCGCTACTATAGCCCTTGTGCTGTGTATATCGCCTATGATAGCATTTGATAATCAGAGAGGACTGACAAAGCTCCTACGTACTACAGAAAAGGGCAGAATCAAGCGCTTTGCCATAGACGGCGTAATAACTCTTGTTATCTCTGCAATAGTATTTGTAGCGGTATGGCTACCCGAATTTGTTTTCGTAATGAACAATTACAAGCTCTCATTCTTAGACGCACCCTTACAGAGTATTACGGCACTTTACGGTATGCAAACAAACGAAACAATATTGCAATACATAATTCGGGTATACCTGATACGGTTTTTCTCTATGCTCGCCTGCGGCTTTTTTATGCTGTGTGTATCAAAGCTATCGGCTAATCTTATAACCGCCTTTTCGGTAAATATTCTGTTATTTGTTCTACCCTTGGGGCTTTGCGTTGTCAGCGAAAGCTTTGTCGTGATATGGATATGTCCGTACCTTTCAGGCACCGCAGAGAGAAGCGCGTCACCTGCTAATCTCATTATCACCGTGATAATTTTCATAGGCTTGATATTGGTTGCGGGAGGTGAAGGCGTAAAGAAAGCGGTAGAGAAGATAGGTAAACGGTTTTAATATGATATTGTAGAGCTGAGCAAAACACAAAGTAAAAAGTCAGCAGCTACAAATGAGCAAAATGAAGATAACAGGCAGAAAAACCGCACTTCAAAGCACAGCTGTTAAATGACATATCTTTAGGTGAAATTATTCCTATGCCGATTTTTCTGTAAATATCATACTGATATTTTTCAGCTATAATAATCATATCCTCTTTTTGTAAATTTGTCAAGAGTTCATAATCATCAGCTGTATTAATATTTGCAATGAAAAGCAAATTATTGTTTTTATAAGCAGCTGAAAATTTGTTTTCTAAAGTTTTGAATTTATCAATATTCATGACGAAACTCCTTTAATTAAAATGGTCAAAAATATCTTAAAATTAACCTTCAGAAATAAAAAAGCTATAAATCCATTATACAAGCGGTATAACAACGATAAATACTGCAAGTCCGATACCGAAAAATTCAGAAAACTTAATCCGGAAGGACAAACAAAATCTGAAAAAGTCCCGCATATATCTTTAATATAGCAGTATCATATTCGTATATAAAAGATATTCTGTCTTTCTGAAGGTAGTATAACTGGGTATTGTATAGACCTTAAATTCGGGGGGCTACCCCTGTTTTTCAAAAAAACAATGCAATAAACACATTTACCCACTTGACAAATGCCGCCGATAGCGTTATTATAATTACGCAGGCTGTTTAATTCTGTGATTGTGGGATTATCAGTGTGCTTATGAATGTTTTTAAATGAGATAAGCCCGGGGTGTGATCCGGGCTTATTTCTTTTCCTGATAAATCTGATAACCTTTGTACTATATGAATTGTCCGCATAAACTTTGCTGTTGTCATAACGCATTTTACGCTGTTTACGTATAAGACGCAGATTGACAAGATTGCTGATTATTTTCATAGCGGTATCACGCTTTATGCGTAGCTCATCGGCAAGGTCGTTGAAGCTTTTAAAGCAGTAACCGAGCTTGCTGTCAAGCGATTTAATAATAAGGATATATAAGCGCAATTCGATCGCTGTTAAGCTTTTGCCGAACACAGTTCGTTCTATTCGCGTATAGTTAGCCGACACCTTATTCTTTTCGGGATTTAAAACATATGTATATGTTCCCTTGCGATTATCCTTGCGGTAAGCCGCTAAAATGTGTGTAATGTAGCCCTTTCTCATTAAGCTATCGGTTATCTTGGATACTGTCTGCGTAGACTTTATACCGCAGTGTGAAGCTATAGTCTGCTGTCTTACACGCTTATATTCGTGTCCTGCTTTGCTTCGGATATTTGAATAAACAGAAAGCAGGTATGTATAAACTGCAAACTCGTTATGCGTCAGCTCGTTTGAGGTAATAACCGAGTTAGACAGCAGAAAATAACTTTTCATTTTCACACATCCTTGTATTTTGTTGTATTTTAACGTTTAAGCGGTTTTGTTGCTTGTACAGTATTTTTCTCATTCAACGCTCTGAACGCCTTTAAATCGTCGTTAAAGTCCTTGTTTAATGGTATATCTTTTGAAACAGCATATCCTTTCAGAGCATACTTGTCGCTAAGCTGCTCAGTAGCGTGTTTACCTGCATCATCATTGTCAAGGCAGAACGTTATTTCGGCAATAGGCTTATTCTTTAAAAACTCGTCAAGAGCAACATCTGATTTGCCGCCGAGCGATAGCATAGTCAACTGCTGCCAAGCGTCCTGTCCGTTGTTTATAGCGTAAAAGGACGCATAGGACAGCATATCAATTACAGACTCGAAAACATACAGCTTATTCTTATTTGTACCAAGTAAAGAAAACGAATATTTTTTATCGCTTCCCGGCAAATCGACACGGTATGTAGAGCTATCAGATACAGAACGACAAAACGCATAGCGTGACATAATACCGTCGCCGTTTACGGCGATCATATTTACATATTTTTTAGTAATGCCACGCTCGATAAGCTCCAGTATATGTTCACCGCTAAACCCTTCACAAATATATTTCTCACCTTTTTGTTTCTGTGCCTGAAGCTCTATGGTAACATATTCCGGTGCGTTTGTGGGTATATCGTTTTTAAAACGATAAAACGGAGTGTTCGAACTGTCATATCCGACAAGCTGAAGACCGCTGTAACCGATACCTTGATATAACTTACGGTCATAGATCAGCTGATTTACTATGTTATACTCCAGTCCACGGGTTTTGCACAAATATGCGATAACATTGCTGTAATTTCGCTGTCCGTTTTCCTTGTGATCCTGTTCAGGCAGTATAAGTCGATGAGCTTCGATTTTTTCTTCTGACGATTTCTTTTTCGTATTATATTTGGGTGAATATTCCATTTGAATATCGCCGCAAAGCGATTTAACGGCTTCGGTAAAGCTTTGTCCGTATATTTTCATACAAAACGCAATAGCGTTATTGCCGCCCTCGTCACGGCTGTTCCAATACCACCCTTTTCGGTCGTTTGTAATAAAAAGGCTGTCGTGAACATCGCAACGGTATCCGTTACCGCTTTTCTTTACGCTGAAGCCTTCTGTTCTTTCAAGAAATTCTACCATATCTACATTTCTTGCACGCTCTATTTGCTCTTTTGTAACGTAGTTACTTGGTTTAGATTTAGAATAACTCATAAAAAGCTCCTTAAAAAAGAAAGCAACGATTTCCTCTTTTTCAGAGGTTGTCGTTGCTTGTTATTTTTATCTTCTATCCAGTACCATTGCCTACTGAATTCATCGGCAGTATCTCGCTTGATAATTTCTTTTTTCAGACGGCGAATGCGGAATGCCTGTGTTATAATTACAGCTACCTGTCCTGTTGAGCTACCAACATTGAGTTTGATTATCTGTCCGTATGTGCTTGTGTTCAGTCTGCCGTTGAAGTTATATGAATAACTGTACCAGTCAACATATAACTTCTGATTTGAGCCGTCTGCAATATTCATTATTGTAGTAGCAAGCGTGTTTACGCTGATTGCAGACATAGCAATAACGACAGCAAAAATCAAGCTCAACATTTTTTGGAGTCTGTTTTTCATACTGATTTCCTTTCTTGGTTTGATTTATATATATAAAAAAGCAGTCCTACGGGTACGGACTGCTTTGGATTTTCATATTTAATTTACTATCAGAAAAAAGAAAAGAGCCTTGAATTTATACTTTCAAAGCTCTCGAATATTAAATTATAAATCTACCTAAAAATCAGATTTTACCTAAGAAAGAATATGGCATAACCCTCAATGCTGTTACCGTTTTCATCTTTCTTTAAATCAGGTATGGTTTCAATGTATACGTTAAAGTAATCGCCTTTTTTCATTTGGCACCATATGAAGTTAGCTTCTGCAATTTCATTTACATTTCTTTTTATGATACTGGGATTCATATCTTTTGAAATTACTGTAGGAGCACTCCACGAACTTTCGTCCTTGATTATATCTTCGGCAAATACAAGACCGTAGTTGTTGATGGCATCATCTATAATGACCTGTCGAATAGCTTCAAGGTCGAACGGATACTCATATATCGACTTCGGCTTGCTTTCTTGTTTCTTCGTTGTTGTCTGTGAAGGCTTAGGTGCTTCAGCTTTCTTTGTGGTTGTGATTGTAGTCTGAGCTACCTTATTATCGCTCAGATAGTCACCGTGT
>ENA-OPJD01000107-OPJD01000107.1-human-gut-metagenome-genome-assembly--contig:-NODE-107-length-14942-cov-2.038087_pt1 | contig 14942 bp, 13 predicted proteins | sample MGYA00241413_ERZ501656 | MGnify/ENA primary metagenome ERZ501656 (study PRJEB25962, sample SAMEA2042287) | human gut metagenome | biome: human gut; feature: human-associated habitat; material: faeces... | reverse complement strand
ATAGTTACATTTTTGTCACTATGACATATACAAATAATACAGATGAGCAGGTTGAGATATTAAGAAATGCAGGAGCTTTTTATATTATAAATGATGATCTGGAGAGATTACAGGTTGGTGATCCCGGTGGGATTTATATAGACAACTATTGGACAGAAGGCAAAGAAAACGAGAGATATCATTATGTACTTGGTGCAGGAGAAAGTGTTACATCAGAGGTTGGATATATTATTCAGGATGAATGGATGTCAGAAGACTCTAAGTATATTTATTATTGTATAGAGGGTATAGATTCAAAAACCAATGATAAGGTGCAAAAATATTTTAAACTGGAGCTGTAGTTATGAATAGAATATTTAAACTTGAAATAAAACGTGCTTTTAGAAACAGATTATTTGCTGCCACATTGTGTGTTGCGTTTGCAATATGTGTATGGCATTTTATGGAAAATGTGTGGATATGGAGGATGTATATTTACTCCGACACGTATCCATTGTCTGCATATGAGAAATGGATAGGTGCGGATAATGCAAGTGTGCAGCCGTTGCTGCTTTATCTGATAATGCCTGCTTTGTGTGCAATACCGTATGGCAGAAGCTTTTATTTTGATGTTAAATCAGGGTATGCTGCCCAGATCATATCAAGAGGAAAGAAGAGCGATTATATAAGAGCAAAATATGGAGCTGCATTTGTAAGCGGTGCGCTTATTGGAATGATACCACTGGTGTTTGACTTCCTGCTTACTGCAATGGTATTTCCGATGGTAATACCACAGGTAGGAACAGGTACATTCCCGGTAGCGGCAATGGATATCATGTCAGGGGTATTTTATACACATCCACTTGTATACAATCTGATTTTTGTGCTGATTGATGGCTGCTTCTGGGGACTTTTAAACTGTGCGGTGTTGTGGGCTGTTAATTTTGTAAGAAACCGGTTCTGGATCCTGCTGACACCGTTTATCATATACATATTTGTGTTCTGTATGGTTCATTTTGTAAACAGGGTGAGTTTATCACCGGTAATGTTTCTTAGACCAAGTGCACCGTTTAGAAATGATATCCGGGTTGTGATCTGTGCGTTTATTATCCTTATAGTGGTAAATATTATATTTTACATACATGCGGTAAAGAAAGAGCTTGTTGCTTATGAATAGGAGAATTTTTGTAAATCTGATCTTATATGATATCAGAAAAGGATTTAGGGAAAACAAGATAAAATGGATAGTCGGAGTATTCATATTTGTATTTTTTTCATTTATCACCGTCAGTGATTTTAGTGTAAATTCACCGGAGCTTGGATTTTTGGCATACTTTACAAATATACTTCAGGGTATGCCGCCATACATAAAGACAGATGACAGCGTATTTACCATTCCGGTGTCGTGGTTTTTGTTTTATGCGTTTTTATTTTTTGTGGTAGGATTTTATCCATCGTCAGATTTGTATGGTGCAGGCAAAAAGACACTGATATTGTCTGGCAGCAGGTTTAAGTGGTTATGGAGTAAGTACATATGGACGGTCATAAATGTGATTATGTATTATGCTGCAATGATACTGGTTCTTGAGGCTGTGACATGTGCAATCGGGAAGTGGAGCACAAAGCCTGATGATATGCTCATGGAAATGGGAATAGATATGCAGCAGTTTTCGACCGGAAATGAAGTGCTTGTATGGCTGATACTGCCAATGCTATGCGCCTGTACAATTGCGGTGGTGCAGCTTACTATCAGTATTTTTGCCGGTGCGATCGCTGGATATATTGTTTCAATAGTTTATCTTGTGGTGTCTGTTTACTGGGTGAGTCCGTTTCTTATGGGCAATTATCTTATGATCATCAGAAACAACAGGCTCTGTGCGGGCGGAATGGATGCGGCTGCCGGAATAATAAGCTGCATTATTGTGATGGTGGTTTCTATTGTGTCCGGAAGTGTGTATTTTAACAGAAAAAATATTTTGTGAGGTATTTTATGAAGATAGAGATAGAACATGTTTCTAAAAAGATAAAGGATGCTCTGGTACTCGATGATGTATGTATGACACTGGAAAGTGGTAATATATATGGATTTCAGGGCGTAAACGGCTCCGGCAAGACAATGCTGATGAGAGCGGTAAGCGGACTTATGTATCCTACAAGCGGTACCATCAGTATTGATGGAAAGGTGCTTGGAAAAAATATGGCTTTTCCGGAAAAGATAGGTATGCTAATTGAGAATCCTGCCTTTATAGATAGTTATACAGGCTATGACAATCTAAAAATGCTTGCATCAATAAATAAAGGTGAAGTTGATATAAGCAGGGCACTTGAAACGGTTGGACTGAACCCACAGGATAAGAGAAAGTATAGAAAATATTCTCTTGGAATGAAGCAGAGACTGGGTATTGCCTGTGCCATTATGGAGGAACCAAAGCTTCTTTTGCTGGATGAACCTTTTAACGCCCTGGACAAGGAGGGACAGGAAAAACTGTCAGAAATCATAAGGGATATGCGTGATAAAGGAAGTCTTATACTGCTTAGCTCTCACGATAAGGATGAGCTTGAAAATCTATCAGATGTAATCTATCTGGTGGACAGCGGAAGGTTTAAATTGAAGTAACGAGGAGAATTTATTATGAAGCAAAGGAAATCAAAACAAGTAAGACTTTTTTCGGGAATGCTCATAGGAATTGTGATGATTGCTGTTTTGGCAAGGATTGTTTATCTGAATCATTGCTATCCATCCCCAAAGGTCATCACATATACAGAAAATGACACTATTAAGCTTGGAAATTATGAGATAAAGCAGACCGGATGGGAGTGGGGCGATGGCAGTCTCCTAAAAGAAAAATGTTCTGATTATGTATATGATCAGATGGATGATGGTTCAGAGTATCCTTTAGACAGTGTGCGTGTGGGATTTATAACGTTGTCAGTTACCAAGGTAAAGGACGATACAACATCACTTGATCTTACAAGCCTTGCATTTGAAATGGGAACCAAAGGTAATCAGTATGACATGGAACTGTTTTTTAAATTAAATCCTACTTTGGAAGCTTTGGAGATAAAGCTTAATGCCGGTGAGGAGGCGTCCTTTGTTATACCATATACAATGAATGAGCAACAGGTATCAAAGAAAGACTGGAACAGGGCAGATAAGATGAAGCTGTATATGGTGCTGCAGTATTATCCGCAGAAGATAAGGTTGTGCTGTAACTGATTTTCAATTTTTAATTGATCTATATAAAATGTACCAAAAGTGAATAAAAAATGTCATCTCATGTAAATTGTATTGAAAAAAATGGGAAAATGAAGATAATTGAAATTGTAATCGATTTCTAATAACAATAATTATTGTTATTAAGTAACTTAAAACATAGTATAGTAAAGGAGAAGCCTATGGGTAAAAGAGGTAAAGTATTAGGGGTACTTTTTGCAGCAGCATTAGTGATGGTTGGAAATGTAAATGCTTATGCAGCATCATCTGCAAACTGGAATGTTAATTATTTAAAAGGAGCACCACAGCAGTCGGCAAATCCTGTTTCATATGCTACAATAGCCTTTGATTCAGATGGATTTTACATTAATTGTACATATTTGACAGGGAGTTATGATAGACAGGTAACAGTTTCATCAGAAAATGCCGGTGGAATAAAAGGTGGAAACAAATATATTCGTACTGTTGGAAAAACTAAAACTTTTTATATGAATAAATCTTCTACGAAAGATATAACATATAAGTTCGTAGCAACGGGAAGTGAATCTTGTAATGCAAAAGGTACGATTTATAAAGTAGTATAAAAAAGATAAAAATATGTTAGCCGGTATGTTTTCCATACCGGCTAATTGTGTTACAAAATGGGGGAATTATATATGAACAAACATCACAAAACAGTACTAATACCAGCCCTTTGCATTGCAGCATTTTTTACCATGTCTGCATGTGCAGACAGCAAAACGGCAGATACGCAGCAGAAGAATACAGCGGATAAATCATACACGCAGCAGGGGATTGATATAGCTGCGTATGAGAAAAAGCTTGCCGATAACAGGGAGAATTATAAGCTAGGCTGTGAGCAGTACAGCACAGATACCGATATGGTAAAAAACACGGATTACAGGAATTTATCGTTTACAAACTGTACTTTTAAAGATATGCCGGAAACGAATGAGTTGTATGTCATGGAGGGGGGAGTACACGGCATTACTACACAGGAGAGCTGGGATACAATAAAGGACTGGCTTGAATCAATCGGTAAGCTTAATACAACTGATATGGATTCGGAGGTAAGGATCATAAACAGTGACCTTGGAATGGATGATACAAAGGAAACACCATACAGTTATCCGGCTCTTAAGAATCATATGGATCTTGCATCAGGGGCAGGAGCACTTGTAAATACGAATGAGTGTCATATACAGATAGCGGATAATGGCATATATTCCATGAGTGATGGAAAGATAGGAGCATATCTGAATACGGATGCGCATGCGAGCAGTGACGCTCTTGGAACATACACAGATGATGTTGTAAAATCGGGGACAATAGACGAGCTTGGAAAAGAAAGCTATCAGCTTATAAATGGTGAATTGACCATTGAACAGGGGGCAGAGCTTACAGGGGAATATTTTGAAAAAGGTACTCCGTTTGTACCCACAGATGGCATTACATTGTCAGTTCCTGAGGTTCGCGTGTTCAGGCTCGGACAGGTGTACGGATATGATTATATGGTTCAAAGGCAGTACCATGGTGTTCCAATAGCATATCATGATTATGGAAATTATCAGATATATGGAAATGAGTATAATTTTGAAGAGGATATCAAACATGCATATGTAGTGGATTCTGATGGAGTCAGTGCTTATGCGGGAGTTAACGATTCGGAACCGCTGGAAAATTTGTATTCGTCGGATGAGATATTGGGAATAAAGGATGCCGCAGATATTTTAAGCGGGAAGATGGCAAAGTTTTTAAATGTTGATGTACAAAGTGTATGTCTTACATATGTACCGCTTAATTTGGGAGATGGTTCTGAGTGCAAAATATATCTTCCGGCATGGCAGTTTGACGGAATAAACAGGACTAAGGACGAAAACATCAGGATGTATCTTGATGCATTTACAGGAGAGGTCTATTACTATACCTATGGGGAGGCGGCTTAGTATGATAAGGGCGGAAATGAAAAAATATCTGTATTTTCCGTATCTGCTTCTTGCGGTCATAGGATGTGTTGTACTTGCTTTTAGCGCAAATGCGGATTATGATCCGTCAGGCAGTGCCGTGTCGGTATTTAGGCTTGCAATAACCGGCATTGCACATAAAAGTGAGCAGCCGATAGAATACAGCGCACTTTTTATGTGGATAAAAGGGATGAATGGCTGGCTTCCGCTTATACTGCCGCTTTTAATGTCATTTGGATATATCGCAGTGCTTTCCGCGGAACGGCACAACGGCATGACAGGTTTTTTGCTCATAAGGTCGGAAAATGCAAAGTACTGTGCCACAAAGGTGACAGCAGGAGTGCTTACAGGTGGAATTCTTTTCATGACAGCGAACATTGTTTTCGGACTTATGATGTTTATTGCATTTCCGGCATATATATCATTTTCCGTGGATGAGCAGATGATATATGCTGACTGGTACGGAACAGGCAATATGGTACTCATATATGTGGTAAAACGGCTTATAGGTTCTTTCTTATATGGTATGGCGGCAAGTATGTTTGGAATAGGAGCAGCAATATTTTTTAGGGATCGGTATATGCTTCTGTGCCTTCCGTTTCTACTTAATTACATATACACGCAGATTCTGCAGAAACTTACACTTGAAAACCCGGTAGTGGCGAGGTTTAACTTATCAAATCTGATGAATGTGTCGGGTGAGAGCGGCTGGGGATGGACGGTAGGACTTACTATAGTTTGTTATGTGATACTTGTTCTGCTGTATTATGCACAGGTGAAAAGGAGGCATTGCGATGGATAGATTTTCGTTTCGGGCAGCAGTGCACATTGCGCAAGCTGAATTCAGGCAGTGGCTGCGCAGCAGCAGGATAATAATACTGTTTGTCATGCTCGTATTTGTGAATGTGCAGGTGATCGGGCCGCTTCGACAGTGCAAAATGCTTATGGGAGAAATGCTATCCATACCTGAGGCTTTTGTGGCTTTGGGAAATTCGGGAGTTATCCTTCTTATAATACCTATACTTTTTCTTGTGCTGATGGCTGATTTTCCACAGAGGACGGGAATTGACAGGTTTTATCAGATGCGCTGTACAAAGAGGACATGGATATTTGGACAGGCAGTTTTTGCGGCAGCAGCATCCTGTTTTGTGCTTTTATTCCTTTTGGTGTCATCGTGCGTTCTTATGATAGGGACAGGCAGATGGAGTCTTTCATTTTCTGATGCGGTCACACATTTTACTTCAGTTTATCCGGATAGGACGGGAGATTATGTGGTGCAGCTTCTTCCGGGAAATCTGTATCAGCAGATGACACTTGAACAGGCACTTATACACACATTTTGTCTGCTGCTTTTATATTTTATGCTCATATCATATGTGCTGCTTTTTTCGGCTGTCAGCAATCACAGATATGTGGGGATACTCGCAAATGGCTTTGCAATCATACTCGGAGCAGTCACCTGCGAGGTCAGAATGAAGCAGATGTGGATACTTCCGATGGCGCATACGATACCGTGGCTGCACTATGATGAGTATCTTGACAGGATGAATTTTCCGATGTGGGGATCATATCTTTATCTGGCAGCCATAAGTGCGCTGCTTCTTGTGCTTTGCTTTGCAAGGGCAGGACATTATCAGGTAAAGGAATAGGGGGATCGCGCATGATAGAAATAAGAAATGTATCACTAAGACTGGATGGCAAATCAATTTTAAATAATATTTCGCTGACACTTGAACCGGGGAAAATCTATGGACTTGTTGGCAGCAACGGAAGCGGCAAAACAATGCTGATGAAATGCATCTGCGGATTTGTGCATCCGACAGAGGGAGAGATAAAAATGGACGGCAGGCGTGTGGGAAAAGATGTGGATTATCTGCCAAATGCAGGAATAATCATTGAAACACCGGGATTTATACCATATTACAGCGGGCTGCAAAATCTACGGCTGCTTGCCGGAATACGCAGAAAGGTTACGGATGATCAGATACGTAAGGCTCTTAAGATAACAGGACTTGATCCGGACAGCAGACTTTGGGTGCGCAAGTACAGTCTTGGAATGAGGCAGCGCCTTGGGATTGCACAGGCAATCATGGAGCAGCCGGACATACTGATACTGGATGAGCCGATGAACGGACTCGATAAACACGGTGTGGCTGATATACGTGAGCTTTTGATGGAGCTTAAAAAGCAGGGAAAGCTCATACTTCTGGCAAGCCACAATCCCGCAGATATCGAGCTGCTTTGTGATGAAGTATATGAAATGGAGCTGGGAAACATAAGAAATTTCAGTTAATAAAAAGTTTATAATTTTTATTAGCACTCGCTATTGACGAGTGCTAATAATAGTGCTATAACATACTTGTAAACAAAAGAAAGCAAATTTCCGAAAGGAAAGTTACAGGTATATAAGGAGGTATGACCTATGTTATTAACAACTACAAACAACAACTTATTTGATACATTTTTCAGTGATCCATGGTTCAATGATCCTTGGTATGATGACAGGGACGTACAGAAGGCACAGAAGAAATTATACGGACACAACGGAAAGAGAATGATGCTCACCGATATCAAGGAAAGCGATAAAGGTTATGAGCTTGAGATGGATCTTCCGGGATTTAAAAAGGATGAGATTAAGGCTTCTTTAGAGAATGGTTATCTGACCATTACAGCAGAGAAAGGCTTAGAGAAAGATCAGAAAGATCAGAAAGAGGAAGAGGGCAAGAAGTATATCTGCAGAGAGCGCTACTCAGGAAGCTGTCAGAGAACATTCTATGTGGGTGACGAGATTGAGCAGGATGACATAAAGGCATCCTTCAAGCATGGAATCCTTCGCCTGGATATTCCAAAGAAGCAGCCTAAACCACAGGTTGAGGAAAAGAAATGTATCTCCATCGAGGGATAATCAGATATTGCAAATGATAAGCGGGCTGCCTGTGCAGTCCGCTTATACTATATGGTGTAATGTATATTGTTTAATTATGATGATAAATTGTTACAGGTAAATAGAAAGGCAGGTGAGTATAATGGCAGCAAAGAGAGATTATTATGAGACTCTCGGAGTGAACAAGAGTGCGGATAAAGAGGCAATAAAGAAGGCTTATCGTAAGCTGGCAAAGAAGTATCATCCTGATACAAATGCAGGCAATCCGCACGCTGAGGAGATGTTCAAGGATGTCACGGAGGCATACAATGTCCTCAGTGATGAGAAAAAACGTAAGCTTTATGATGAGTTTGGCTTTGCTGGTCTGCAGGAGGGCTTTTCCGAGGAGGCTGCAAGACAGGCTGCACAGGGCGGCTTCGGTGGCTTTGGCGGCTTCGGCGGCAATGGCCCTTTCAGTGGCTCATACAGCTCAAATGGCGGACCATTTACACATCAGGAATTTCATTTTGAGAACGGCTCCGGGGATATGGATGATATTTTCTCAATGTTCGGAGATATGTTTTCACATGGTGGCGGTAATCACAGTGGCTGGAGTACAAGTGGTAACAGTGGATTTACCGGAAATAGCGGTAGCTGGAGTAATTTCTCAGGTGGCAGAAGTTCAGCCGGTCGCAAGGGTTCTGATGTTATGGCTGACCTTACGATTTCATTTGACGAGGCTGTTTTTGGATGCGAGAAATCTATTTCGTTACAGGATCCGGCCACAGGCAAGGTTTCCAATCTGTCCATCCATATTCCGGCAGGAATCGAGTCGGGCAAGACAGTCAGACTTAAAGGACAGGGCAATCCGGGCAGAAACGGTGGTGCAGCCGGAGATGTGCTTCTCAACGTAAATGTGACACCGAGCAGTGAGTTTGAGCGGAAGGGACAGAATGTATACAGTACAATCCGTGTTCCGTTTACGACAGCGGCTCTCGGTGGTAAGGCGAGGGTGCATACTCTTTATGGAGATGTGGAGTGCAGCATCAAGGCAGGTACACAGGGCGGCAGCAAGATACGTCTCAAGGGCAAGGGTATTTCGAGCATGAAGAATCCTTCAGTAAAGGGAGACCAGTATGTGACTGTTGAGATTTCGGTTCCACGCAGGCTTACGCCAAGGGCAAAGGAAGCACTTGAGGAATACAGGGCTGTGAGCTGATAAATTTTATGTGCTTTATATATGGAAAACATATTTGAAATCCGCTATACTATAGGTATTATAGTACAGCGGATTTTTTGCTTGATGAGATTTTAAAAGGAGAGACTATGGGAAGATTTTTAAATCCGGATAACAGTTCATTCCAGGATGTCATTAACTCTGAGATATATGTTGATAAAACAGGTTTGCTGGATTACACAAACAGTGTGATAAATACCACATCAAAATTTATATGTAACAGCAGACCGCGCAGATTCGGTAAATCTATTACAGCAGATATGATGGCTGCATATTATAGCATGGGCTGTGATTCGAGAGAACTGTTTATGGGATATGATATAAGTAAGAAGGGTAGCTTTGAGAAATATCTTAATAAATATGATGTGCTGCATCTGGATATACAGTGGTGTATAGAACCGGCAAAAGGTCCGGAAAATGTTGTATCATATATTATAGAGAATACAGTCGCTGAGCTTAAACTTGCATTTCCGGATGTGAAGGTTGAAGGGAGAGTTACGCTTTCAGATATGCTTTCACAAATAAATGCACAGACAGGAAAAAGATTCATAGTGATAATAGATGAGTGGGATGTTCTGGTTCGCGATGAGGCAAATAATCAGTCGGTACAGGAGGAGTATATTAATTTTCTCAGAGGACTTTTTAAAGGTTCATCGGCTACAAGATATATTGCGCTTGCATATCTGACCGGAATCTTGCCGATTAAGAAGCTTAAGACACAGTCGGCACTTAATAATTTTGAAGAATTCACTATGATATCTCCTGGGGGATTTGCGCATTATATTGGTTTTACAGAGGATGAAGTGAAGAAATTATGCGAAAAGTCCGGACGTGATTTTGAACTTGTGAAGAAATGGTATGATGGTTACCTGCTGGGTGAATATCATATATATAATCCAAAAGCTGTGAGTAATGTAATTAAATGGGGGAATTTTCAAAGCTATTGGAGCCAGACAGGCACATATGACTCTATCCAGCCACTTATAAATAAGGATTTTGATGGTCTTAAGAGTGCTATAGTTGAAATGATTTCAGGTGCAGAAACAGAGGTTAAAACTACTACATTTCAGAACGACATGGTTACATTCAGAAATAAAAATGATGTTATGACGCTGCTTATACACCTTGGATATCTGGCATATGATCAGAAACGGCAGATGGCATATATTCCGAATGAGGAAATTCGTATGGAGTTTATGAATGCGGTTGAGGATGATAAGTGGAACGAGCTTATAGAGTTTGAAACCCAGTCAGAACGGCTTCTTGAGGCAACGCTTGATATGGAAGAAAAAGTGGTTGCGGAATATATTGATAAAATTCACAACGAGTATGCTTCCACTATACAGTACCATAATGAAAATTCATTGAGTAGTGTGCTTGCCATAGGATATATTTCGGCCATGAAATATTATTTTAAGCCTGTACGTGAAATGCCAACAGGCAGAGGCTTTGCTGATTTTGTATTCATTCCTAAACAGGAATATGTCATGGATTATCCGGCTTTGGTTGTTGAACTTAAATGGAATAAAGACGTAAAAACTGCTATAAACCAAATAAAAGACAGACAGTATCCGCAGTCTGTTTTACAGTATACCGGAAATATTTTACTTGTCGGTATTAATTATGATAAAAAGACTAAAGTGCATGAGTGTATAATAGAAGAACTGGTAAAATAAGAAAGGACACAACATGAGCAATTATATAATGGATCTTAGAAAGGTGGTCGGACATGCCCCTTTACTGCAGGCAGCAGCGAGCATCATCATTGAAAATGAAAACGGACAGGTGCTTCTCGGAAAGCGCACAGACAATCACCAGTGGGGCTACGCAGGCGGTTCTATAGAGCTTGGAGAGACTGTTGAGGAGGCTGCAAAAAGAGAACTCTTTGAGGAGATGGGACTTGTTGCAGACGAGATGGAGCTGTTTTATATCAATTCAGGCGAGGAGACTCACTACATCTATCCTAACGGCGATGAAGTCTATAATGTGGAAATCATATACATATGCCGCAAATATCATGGCACCATAAAGCGCCAGGAGGAGGAAGTCGAGGAGCTTAAGTTTTTTGATGTGGATGATATTCCGGAGGATATTTCTGATCCGATCAGACCTGTATTTCGTGAATATATAAAAATGAGGAAAAGAACAAAATAAACTTTAACGCTTTAAATGAAAAAAGTGCTTGCGCATGTCTTATAAAAGAGTTATCATAATACAAAACGAAACACTTAGGAGGATTTACAATGGAAAAGCGTATTTCAGGTCACACAGGCTTATTAGCACTCATAGGATCACCGGTCGGTCATTCAGGTTCACCGGCTATGTACAATTACAGTTTTGAAAAACTCGGTCTGGACTATGCATACGTTGCATTTGATATAAAAGAAGACAAGGTTAAGGATGCTATTGCAGCAATGAAGACCTTCAACATGCGTGGATGTAATGTGACCATGCCTGATAAGGTAGAGGCTGCAAAGTACATGGACGAGCTTTCACCGGCAGCCCAGATTATCGGAGCCATAAACACTATAGTAAATGACAACGGCAAGCTTACAGGACACATCACAGATGGTGAGGGATTCGTACACAACTTAAAGGATCACGGAATTGACATCAAAGGAAAGAAAATCACAGTTGCCGGAGGCGGCGGAGCTGCTACAGCTATCCAGGTGCAGTGCGCATTGGACGGAGCTCGTGAGATTACTATTTTCAACAAAAATGATGCTTTCTTCGAGCGTACACTACAGACTGCAGAGAAGATCAAAAAAGCAGTTCCTGATTGTATTGTAAATGTATACGATATTGATGATACAGCCAAGATGACAGAGGAAATCCAGTCAAGCGATATCTTTGCAAATGCAACAATCGTTGGCATGAAGCCTCTGGATGATCAGAGCGTGGTAAAAGATCTTTCAGCTTTCAGACCGGGGCTTGTAGTTGCAGATGCAGTTTACAATCCAGAGGAGACAAAGCTTCTTCGCGAAGCCAAAGAGGCAGGCTGCACATGCGTAGGCGGAAAGGGAATGCTCTTATGGCAGGGCGTCGCCGCATTCAAGCTTTACACAGGACAGGATATGCCGGTTGATGATGTGAAGAAACTGTTCTTCAGTTAGATTTAAGTTCTTATTACAATATCATTAGATAGCTTCCTGTTATACAGGAATATGATAAAACAACAGCTCGCGGTTTCCCGCGAGCTGTTGTTTTTTAGGAGTTTTTATAGGTTTATTATTTTAAAGGAGAATTTATAAATAATCGTGACGGGCAAGCACGTTTAAGATATTTCTACCTTCTTCTGTACCCTCAATGATTCTGCGGGCACGCTTGCTGTCTCCGATATTTACGATTTCAACATTGGTATTACTGAAGGCCTCATCAATCTCTGAAAGAACAGGTGTGTTGGATCTCATACCAAGGCAGATGAATCCGTAATCAAATGGGATTTCCTCAATCTCACCCTCTGGATTCTTTACGATGAAACGGTCATTCTTAACCTCCTGCAGAGCAGTGTTGGTCATCTGTTTTACACCGTATTTTGCCATTTTTGCGTTTGTGTCACACTTTGTGACAGGGTCAAGTCCGTTTCCAATCATTGGAAGCATCTCAACCATTGTTACCTCTGCGCCTCTTTCTGTGAAGAATTCCATCACGTCAAGACCTACGGCACCACCGCCAATGATGGCGATTTTCTGTCCCTTCATATCCTCAGGATACTCATTGATGCGCTCAATCATCTTAAGGACTGTTGCAACATTTGTGCCATCCTTGTCAACGAGATCGTGAAGACCTGTGATAGGTGGGAGAGTAGGTACAGAGCCTGTTGCGTTTACAATGATATCAGGGTTTAAGGCCTTTACCATATCAACTGTTGCTGATGTATTTTTGAAAACAAACAGGTTGTGAAGATTGCTTGCACGGTGAATCATGTAGTTAGGGAAGTCTGCAAGACGCTTCTTGTCAGGAATCTTGGAGATAACTGATGCAAGTCCGCCAAGCTCTGCCTTCTTCTCAATGAGGAAGGTTGTACATCCAACCTCTGCTGCTGTGCAGGCTGCCTCAAGACCGGCAGTACCACCACCGATTACAACCACGTTGCAAGGCTTATTTACCTTTGTCTTCATGTAATCCTCACCGCTGTTTACGGCAGGGTTTACTGTACAGCGGATTGGCTGGTTGAGACCGATTCTGTGTCCGGCGCATCCGATGTTACATGAGATACATTTTCTGATATCGCACACATTTCCGAACTCTACCTTATTAACCCACTCAGGGTCAGCGATAAGTCCACGGCCCATACCGATGAAATCAGCATCGCCTCCTGCAAGGATATCCTCGGCTACCTGTGGGTCACGGATATTTCCTACTGTGATACATGGCTTGTTGTATTTCTCTTTTACAGCCTTTGCCATGAATGAACGCCAGCCGTCAGGTAAGTAGTTTGCATCAATCTGGTACTGGATAGAGCCGTTGAGACCACATGATACGTCGAATACATCTACTTCCTTCTCAAAATACTTTAAGTACTCAAGTGTATCCTCAAGCGTGTTTCCACCCTCCATGAGCTCGTCTGCACTGATACGGACGAAGATAGGGAAGAAAGGTCCAACCTGCTTACGAACCTCCTCGATAACCAGCTTTGCAAATCTTGCACGGTTCTCGGCAGAGCCACCAAACTCGTCAGTTCTCTTGTTTGTGATAGGTGAAAGGAACTGACTGATAAGGTAAGAGTGTCCTGCATGGATTTCAACAGCGTCGAAGCCGCAGATCTGGGCACGCTTGGCTGCCTCACCGTATTTCTTTACGATATGCATGATTTCATCCTTCTCGAGAGGTCTTGGGATTTCTCCGCCTGCCTTTGAAGGTACGTCTGATGCTGATACAGGCTGCATTCCGATACGTGAGCTCATTGCAGAAGCACCGGCGTGATTTAACTGTATTGCGATACATGCACCATGCTTGTGAACACTCTCGCAGAGCTTGAAAAGTCTTGGGATGTAATTGTCCAAATCAATACGAAGCTGTGTAGTTCCGTTTGAACCTTGCGGAGAGTCAACGCTTGCATTCTCAACGATGATGAGACCAGTGCCGCCCTTTGCTCTCTGCTCATAGTAGTTTATGTGGAGAAAGCTCATTTCTCCGTTCTGCTCACCGTAGTTAGTTCCCATTGGAGTCATGACGATACGGTTCTTCACTGTCATTCTGCGTACTGTAATTGGCTCAAAAATATGTGGATATTTGTTTTTCATAGTATTTTTTCTCCTTAATCTGCTAACCGGGTGGGCACACGGTAGTGTAAATTGCTCTCATTACATTATAGTTTTGTTTCATTAAACTGATTGTCAATATTTATTATCAAAGGCTACGATATACAAAGTATGTGATTTTTTTAACAATCAAAAAGTGCAATGCACTCTTGTTACATTCAAGGTACAGCAAAAATGTATAAATGTCCAATGCATCTTTTACACGAGATCTATAGTTTTTGTCTATCAAATGGTGTATATTATTTTTAGACTTTGTTGTGAGCATTTGCCGGATGTCCGCTTGCCCTGCGCTGCATACCGGTGGTATATGCTCGATTTATGACGTGTCGTGTGGGAGTTATATGCCGCCTCAAGCAAAAGTGGCGCGGAAAATACTCGTTCAAGCAGCACAGCCTTTAGTATACCAATAAAGTAAAAAGCG
>ENA-OPJD01000104-OPJD01000104.1-human-gut-metagenome-genome-assembly--contig:-NODE-104-length-15030-cov-1.891753_pt1 | contig 15030 bp, 10 predicted proteins | sample MGYA00241413_ERZ501656 | MGnify/ENA primary metagenome ERZ501656 (study PRJEB25962, sample SAMEA2042287) | human gut metagenome | biome: human gut; feature: human-associated habitat; material: faeces... | reverse complement strand
CCACCTCGCACCTTAGCATGGCGGCTGCCATTGCCGCGCTTGTGGTGGTGTTTCCTATACCCATCTCACCGGTTGCAATAATTCTACAGCCGTCTGCCTTACACCCACGCACTATTTCTATACCTGCTGCAATCGCTTCAAGTGTCTCAGCCCTTGTCATGGCAGGCTCTTTTGCAAAGTTTCTCGTGCCCATGCGCACTTTTCTTTGAAGCAGCCCTTTAACACTCTCGTCACTGTTTATTCCTATATCCACAGGAATTGTATCAGCCCCTGCAGTCATTGCCATGCGTCCGACAGATGAAGCATTCCCTGCCATGGATTTTGCAACTGCAAGTGTCACCTCCTGTCCGGACTGGCTGATGCCCTCAGCGACCACACCATTATCCGCACACATCATTATGACCGCCTTTTTTGAGATATCTATATTTTCATCTCCCAAAACAGCACCGATTTTAGCCGTTAAAAGCTCAAAATCACCCATGCCATCGAGCGGCTTTGCCACCGAATCCCAGTTTGAACGGATTTTTTTGTACATTTTTGCATCAGGTGACGTTATTTTTAATTTTTTTAATTCTTTAACTGTAAAATGGTCAGAAATAATATTATTTTCAATCATATCTTGCCTCACGAAGCATGCCGTACACTGCATCCATATCCAGATACTCCCTCAGTGTGTCCGCAAGCCTGTCATACTGTTTTTCCTTGAAGCTCTTATAGCTTACAATAGCGCTGTCATTCACATCAATGCCCTTTTTATCGGCAATATAATCCACTATCACTCTGGCGGCCTCTGCAGTATCAAAAATGCCATGGATATACGAGCCATACACATTTCTGCCATCAGATATGACATTATTTAACTCATTTTTCCTGTCAGCACAAGCCCCCTGCTCATCTGAAGCTGTGCTATATGCGCTCTTACCCATATGTATCTCATAGCCCAGAAAGTGACAGCCTGAAAGCCTGCTCAATACACCATCTACATGTGCTATTTCACCGCTTGTCTGAAGCCGTGTCTTGCTGTCTTTTAGAACGGTATCTATATGAAGAAGCTCCATGCCACGCATATATCCGCCCTCCTCAACACCGTCGGGGTCGGCTATTGAAGCCCCAAGCATCTGATAGCCTCCGCATATTCCAAAAACCGGAATCTCACAGGAGAGCTTTTTGACAGAGGCCTCAAGTCCGTTTTGTCTCATCCACAAAAGATCCCCCATCGTATTCTTGCTTCCCGGCAGAAATACTATATCCGGATGACGCAGCTCATTTACTGTTGACACATACCGCACTGTTACCTCGGACATCTGCTCAAAAACATTGAAATCCGTGAAATTTGATATTCTCGGATATCTGATGACCGCTATATCAATAAGCCCATCTGTCTTTTTGTCAAAGCGCTCTGTCAGGCTGTCCTCATCCTCAAGCTGTACATCCATATATGGCACCACTCCGGTAACAGGCACCCCGCCTCTCTCCTCAAGCATCTGTATCCCCGGGTCAAGGATCGTCTTGTCTCCACGGAATTTATTGATAATAAGCCCGCAGACACGATTCTTTTCCTCATCGGTTAAAAGCATAAGTGTGCCAATAAGCTGCGCAAAAACACCACCTCTGTCGATATCACCCACGAGCAGCACCGGTGCATCCACCATATGCGCAAGCCCCATGTTTACAATATCATTTTCCTTCAGATTAATCTCCGCCGGGCTTCCCGCACCCTCAATCACTATGATATCCGCATACTCCTCAAGCTTTTTAAATGCCTTTTTTATATCCGGTATGAGAGTTTTCTTGTATTCAAAATACTCTCTCGCAGGCATGTTCTTAAGCACCCTTCCGTTTACAATCACCTGTGAGCCTGTGTTATTTGTGGGCTTTAAAAGAATAGGATTCATGCACACCATAGGCTTAATGCCTGCTGCCTCAGCCTGCATCACCTGGGCCCGTCCCATCTCAAGTCCTTCGTCTGTTATATAAGAGTTGAGCGCCATGTTCTGTGATTTAAACGGTGCCACTCTGTATCCGTCCTGTCTGAAAATACGGCACAAGCCAGCGACAAGAAAGCTCTTGCCTGAATTGGACATTGTACCCTGTACCATAATTACCTTTGCCATATCTATACCTGCTGTCTGAATTTATGTGGTAGCTTTATCATGAATATTAAACTGTAGTGTGAACAGTAACTTCCTTAAAGCTGTGCCAATTGTTCCTCATGAAAAGTAATTTTTATAATTTTTCCTGTAGAGACTGCATACTCATAAAGTCTGCTGTTAAACTGCTCATACGTGCCAAACTCTGTTCTGTCACATATAACGCCCTCGCATGCATCAATAAGCTCCTTTGCCTTTTCAATAAGGGCATCGTCTACAGGCTCAAAGCTTCTTGCGCTGACAATCTCAGCAGAAAGCGCCTTTGCCGCAGGATAATCCAGATCATTTTCATAGATGATTCCTGTCGCAAACGGGATACCCTTTCGCTGTAAACTCCTAAAGCTTTTTCTGCCCAAGCCCCCTCCTGCTATGACAAATACCCTCGTCCTTCCATCCGGTTTTTCCAGCTCTAAATCCTCTCCTGTTTCATCAAAGCTTCCTGCCGTAATTCCAAAAAGCCCTGAAACATATTGGTCAGTAAATACCTCCTCGGGAGTTCCGTATCTGTCCACATATCTGCCATCTATACACAAAATATGGTCTGACACACGCTTTGCCATATCAAGCTCATGGAGCGACATGATAACCGTAAGATTCTTCTGTCTTTTAAGCCTTTGGAGTATTGATAAAAACTCAAGCTTGTACTTTATATCAAGATATGAGGTAGGCTCGTCTAACACTATAATCTCCGGCTGCTGGCATATGGCCCGTGACAGCATGACGCGCTGCCTTTGACCATCGCTTATCTTTGTAAAATCCTTATCTTTTATCTGTGATACATTGACCAGCTCCATCGCCTCATCCACAGCCTTTTTGTCCTCATCCGAAAGTACTCCGAACCGGCCTGTGTATGGATATCTGCCGGTCGCAACCACATCATAGCATGTCATAAGCTCCGTCTTTAGCTTATCGGTGAGCACAACAGCCATTTTCTTTGCAAATTCATTGCCATTCATCGTCACTACATCACTTTTATCAAGATATATCGTACCGCTCACAAGCGAAAGCTGTCTTGCAATACTTTTTAAAATAGTCGATTTACCGGCACCGTTTGGTCCGATTAATGTGAGAATTTCTCCCCTTTTCAGGGAAAAATCAATATTTTCAATAAGTGGCCTGTTATCATATCCAACGGCCAGCTTTTGAGCAGTAAAATAATATTCCATCAGACATTTTTCTCCTTGCTGCGTCTTATCATGATAAACAGCACTACCGGTGCACCAAATACTGCCGTAACCGTGCTGATACTAAGCTCCGTAGGCGCAAACATCATCCTCGCAAGCAAATCACAAAACAGGCAGAACACCGCTCCCCCAAGGAAGCAGGCCGGTATCATATATATAGGCTTTGTGCTCTTTAGCATGCTTTTTACTATATGTGGCACGGCTATTCCGACAAACGATATCGGTCCCGCAAACGCCACTATACATGCGGAAAGCAGGCTTGAAAGCAGAACCAGAAGCACCCGAATGCGCTTTATGTTTACACCCAGATTTACGGCATATGACTCTCCGAGCTGATATGCCATAAGTGGCTTTGACATGAGAAAAACAAAAATAAATGTGATTCCCACCACAATGCTCATCACCCCAACGCTGTCCCATGTCATGCCCGAAAAGCTTCCCCTTGACCAGTTATGCAAGTTTACTATGTCCGAATCATCTGCAAATGTCACCACAAACTCAGTCACCGCAGAGCATATGTAGCCAATCATGACACCGCTCACCACAAGCATTGACATGCTGCTTACCTTTCTTGAAATGATAAGCACAAAGCCCATTGAAAGCATTGCTCCCAAAAACGCTGCTGCAATCATGGCCAGTGAGCTCACACGTATGGCATTTCCAAGTAAAAATACCATAACAAGTGCCACAATCATCTTAGCTCCCGATGATATGCCAAGCACAAAAGGTCCCGCGATTGGATTATGAAAAAAAGTCTGCAAAAGATAGCCTGCAAGCGCTAACGCCCCACCCAGTATCATCGCTGCAATAGCTCTTGGCATGCGGATATCCCACACAATACGTCCTACCCTGTCTGAATGGTCATAAAGTGTCGCAAATGCAGCCTTAAACGATATGTGTACAGTTCCTATGCACACATTCATGATAAGCAATATAATAATTAAGATTATAAGAATAATAAATGTTGTAAAACACCTTATTTTTCTGGTTTTTTCCATGTTGTAGCTCCGCTTTTTAACTTTTTGTGCTATTGATTTTCCTGTTGAGCTTAAACAGATATTTCATGCCGCTGTCGGGTGCACCTGTAATCATCGAATGCATATCATCAATCATATATCCGATGGACATAGACTGCTGATACATATCGTTTGTGGTGCAAAATACATTGCCGTCTTTGACTGCCCTAAAATCAGCAAGCACCGGGCACTTGTCCAAAAGCTCATTCAGATTCTTCACACCGCCGTCTATCGCACTGTTATATATCAGATAGTCAGCATCTATTGCTCCATTGTAGAAATCCTCTAGCTGCATATTCATGGTTGACCTGCCTGTATCGTCGTCATTTGATGCATCAAAAATATATTTTCCGCCGGCAAGCGAAATCATCTTTGGCACATAATCTGTGCTTTTGCGCACCTGAACCTGACCATTGGATGTGATATAGAAAAATGCAACTGTATCACTTTTTGTGGCATCATCCGTATCGGTACCATCTGTCTTTGCGATGCGATTTACAATATCCACCTGCTCATTAAAAAGCTCATCGGCCTTTTCATCCCGGTCTGTGAGTGCTCCAAAAAACTTCACCCACTCCACTCTGCCGAGCGGCTCCTCTTCATAGCTTGAGTACTCGATTATTGAAGGGATATCAAAGCTTTTAAGCTTTTCAGTTACCTGCGGCGAATGGGTAATCATAGTATTTTCTATGGCAAGAGAACAGTTTTCTGACACCAAAAGCTCATAATCGGGCTTTGAATATTTGCCGGCATATAGCATTCTGCCACTTTCAAGAGCCTTTCTTGCACTGTCAATGTACCAGCCATCACTGTCAAGCCCAGAAAATTTAATAGTGTCCACTGCATCAAGCTTGTCAAACATATCCATCACCCCTGATGCGACCAGATACAAATCACTTACAGGCTCCTTCAATACAATGATATCCTTGTCAATATCCTTTGGAGTCTTTCTGCCCTTTGGCACGGTAAGTATTTGGGTACCGTCCTTTGTAGTAAGTATCTTGTATCCACCCTCATAATAGTCAACAGAAAAATTCTTTGCATATAAAAGCTTCATACTGCTCTTATATATAAGACCGTTTTGTGCCTCTGCCTCAGCCTTCGATTCGGTATTCCCTGAATCGGAAGAAGGACTGTCACAGCCTGACAGCCAGAACAGTCCTATAATTGATATCAATATATATATAATTATCTTTTTTCTTCCATGCATAGCTTAATTATTCTCCATCCTCACCAAGCATCTCTGTAGCAGAATCTGAATGGAAGGTGAGTGTGTACTCAACCTCGTGCGGCTTGCTCATAGCAACTGTATCTCCGATAACCTGCATAGGTGTATCAAGCTTAACCGGAATTTCAAATACAGAATTGCCGTCTGTATTTACAGGCATGTATTTCTGTCCGTCAACTATCATATAGTCATAGTTTGGACTGCTCCACTGCACTGTTGCAGTAGCGGCTCCACCGCTTATAGTCACCTCAGCCGGTGATGCAATGCTCGCCTTACCGCTTCCGCCCTCGAAATCGAGATTGATATTGTATGTTCCGTCAGGAAGCTCTTTTCCTGCACTCTCAGATACGCTTGCATCTGCGTCCGCAGGTGTGGCATTTGAAACCTTTACCTTGTGGTCATACCATTTGCCCTTTGTACCGATAAGTGCAAGGTCAAATTCCTCATCCAAAACAGGAACCGGTATATCAAACGCATTGACCTCCTCAGTTGTGCCATCGCCATAATCGACAGTCTCTACAGTTGGCTCTAAAAGCTCAGCCTTGTCCTTTGAGGCATCCTTTGCTGTTCCCAAAAAGAGATTTACAATGTGTGTGGATGTAAGAGCAACATGTATTGTTGCCTTGCCATCCTTCACGGTGAGTGTACCTTTGTTGTCATATGCATCATTCACATGAAACATTGAGCTGTCTGTAGTAAACTCTGCTGTATATGTACCATCTGAAAGTGCTATCTTTTCTGTTTTTTCAGCCTTTTTTGTGCTCTCTGTCGCGTCCTGCACTGCTTTTTTGCTTTCTGTTTCAGCTTTTGCATTCTTATTGCCGCAGGCTGCCAAGCTCATGGCACAAACCAGTGTCATTGCAACGATATAAGTAAACTTGTTTCTGAATAATTTTCTCATGTCCGATATACTGCTCCTGTTATTTTATAGCTTCCCCACTATACATTTAAGTAACTGCTACTTGCTCATAGCAGCCGCTGTATGCTCAACATAAAGCTTCTGGATACCCTCAATCTCACCAAGTCCGTTAATCTGTGTATCGATTTTATCAAACTTTCCTGATGCCTTAAACTGTGAAAGCCATGAATCATCATCACTTCCCGCCATATCATTGTTGGCATGGTCTCCTGCAACAACCATAAGCGGACGAAGAATGACATTCTTGTAACCAGCGGCTGACACCTTCTCAATGACAGACTCACATGATGTATCCTCCGGCTCACCCTCTACAGTTCCGATAAATACGTTCTCATAACCCAAATCTGTCATCTGGCTCTGCATCTGGCTGTATGAAATCTTTGCTGTATGGCTTGTTCCATGTCCCATAAATACAAATGCTGTGCCCTCTTCCTTTGCAGCATCAAGGCTGTCATAGCCTGCCTTTTCTACAGCTTCCTCTGTAAGAATTTCTGCAACGGCCTTTTTATCCTCATTTACAACTGTTGCATCACTTCCAACCTCACCGAGGAGTGGCTCTGCAATCTTTACAGACTCAAATTTATCCTTATACTTCTCTACAGTCTCTGAAAGCTCATCATACTCTGCGCCATGCATCAGGTGTGTAGGCTGTACCACAAGATTCTTTACACCATTTTTGACTGCACGCTCAAGTGCCTGATCCATATTGTCAATCTTCTCGTCATCTCTTGCCTGTACATGATTGATGATAATCTGTGCTGTGAAGGCTCTTCTGACTGACCAGTCAGGATTTGCAGCTGCTATTGCATCCTCCACACCCTTGATATCAGCCACACGGCTGTTGTTGAAGGATGTACCAAAGCTTACTACAAGAATCTCGTTCTCGCCGATATCATCCTGGTTTCTCGGATCATCCTTTGAAGCATCGCCTGTATCTCTGCCGAAATAGTCAGGATCAGCATTTTCTCCCTCTACAAGTGCCTTCTGTGCATCTGTGAGCTTGTCCCAGGCCTCCTTAGCCTCCTTGCACTGCTTGTCTGTATCATCTGTTCTCTCCTGCACGTAGATTGCATCGATTAAATCTGCCACATGCATTGCTGCCTCCTGATCTGCGTCTGCGCTTGTCTCACTCTCTGAAGTCTTAGATGCCTGTGTATCATTCTTTGCATCATCTGCCTTGCTGCCACAGCCGGTCACTGCTGTCATAGCCATAACTGCTGCCATCAGTACTACTACTAATTTCTTTTTCATGTTTTCTCCTTTTCATTCTCCTTGCAGCTATTAAGCTGCACATGTTTTAAATATGTAAGACGAAAACATTTAAAGCATCAAAAATAAAAGCTCTTTGTACTATTATGTCAAAGAGCTATACATGTCAAAATCCTTCTAACCCAGACTATACGGCTATCATAACCTTGTCTGTAATTATAATTATTTCATCACGTACAGCCAGTTACTCGTGGCTTGAAACACTATTGTTTCCGTACAACACAAAGGCAGGTATCCCGGCTTATATATCATCGCTTCGGCCGTCTTCCCGGTTGCCCAGTGACTTATTGGCCGTCACTCCTTAATTACGGTGACGAGTTCGTACAGGATTTGCACCTGTTTCCCTTTTCACCGGAGCCAGCTTCACATCGCCTGTCATAAATCAGATTCAAATGCTTGTCTGCTCCGACACCTTTATGCTACATATTCAGTTTCTTCGTGCGTTGCTTACGCAATCGCTTGGATTATTATATTACAACTTGTAATATTATTCAACAGATTTTTATCAGACGCTTTACAGACACATTTACAAAAGCGGTGCAAAAAGCTGCAAAATACTCTGCAGCAGCCTGCCTGCAAATGAGATATCATTTGTGCTTTCCTCATACACCTCCTCTGAAACCGCAAACGTCTCTATCGCATCCTCTTTTATTTTTCCGATGCACTGAGTCCTGTACATGTATACAAAATCCTCAAAATTCCAGTACATGCTCCTGAAATCCAGATTACACGTGCCAACTATCGCAGTATCATCATCTGCCACTATACACTTAGAGTGTATAAAGCCGGGTGTGTATAGATATATCCTTACCCCCGACTCGATAAGAGGTCTGAAATTGGCTTTTGTCTGCAGATAAATGAGCTTTTTATCGGGAATCTTAGGTACAACAATACGCACATCAACACCTGATCTGGCTGCCGATATCATAGCATGCGACAGCTCCGTTCCAAGTATCAGATATGGTGTAAAAATATAAACATATTTTTTAGCTCTTGAGATGATACTCACATACAGATTCTCTCCTACATCATCATGCTCAAGTGGAGAATCGCAAAACGGTTGGACAAAACCGCTTTCCTCTGACTGGCTGAAGGTATTGTGTGGATTCAGATATTCATCATGTACTGCATTGTCCTTATTGATATAATTCCACATCTCAAGGAACATCGTTGTGAAACTGTTTACACACTCTCCCTCCACACGGATACCGGCATCCTTCCAATAACCAAACCTGATTTTTTTGTTGATATACTCATCTGCTATATTGTAACCACCGGTATGCGCCACACGTCCGTCTATCACCAGTATCTTCCTATGATCCCTGTCATTCATAATTACTGAAAGCATGGGCTTATATGGATTGAAGCGTCTGGTCTGTATTCCGATGCTCTCCATCTCCTTTATAAAGTGTGGCGGAATGGCATTTATGCTGCCAAAATCATCATATATGATTCTCACCACAACTCCATGCTTTACCTTTTCTTTGAGTATATCAAGTATCTGATCAAGCATAACGCCACTGCCGATTATGAAATACTCCATAAAGATAAACTTTTCAGCTAACCTTAAATCTTTTAAAATGCTCTCAAAAGCCTCCTCACCTGATTTAAAGTACTCTGTGCAGTCCTCCGCATACAGTGGATATTTCTGATTTTGAGTGATAAGCCTGCTTTGTCTGTATGCATCCATATCTGTCAGTCTGAGTGTCTCATTTAGCAGCTCGTTTTCAGGCCTAAGCGGCGCATATGCTTCCACAATTCTTGCCATTCTTTTCTGTGTCTTTGACGTAAGCTCCGGTCTTCCGAAAAAGAAATAGCACGGAATACCAACGATTGGAACACTCAGTATCAAAAATATCCATGACATTTTTATATACATTTTCATCCGCCTGTTGACAATATAAAGCGAAAGCAATATGGCTGCCACATACAGCAGATCCTGAAACACCCTGCTGGCAACAGAGGCCGTATAAAACAAAAAGAACCACCATATCATCTGTATGATTATTATTGTCGAAACTATAAAAAGCTTTGAAAGCAGTCTTTGTAATATTTTTCTCATATAAGCCCTACCATGAAATTACAATTATACAACCTAATATTTCCTATATTATCTATAATAAATCTCTAATACATATTATAATATTCCCACCAATTTATCAACATTTATAATTCCCCACGAGCCTTTGTGACTATCCCCTGCCCTGTCACATGTATTATACAGGGCTAGCTTAACCGCCTCCGGTCTCATATTTGGATTTTTTTCCAATAGAAGTGCTATGGCACCTGACACAATCGGTGTAGCCATTGAAGTACCTGTTTTCCTTACATATGTGCCATCTCTCGTTCCAAGGCTTATGATATCATGCCCGGGAGCCAGAATCTCAGGCTTTACAATACAACAGTCGGTAGGACCTTTGCCACTTCTTATATCATCAAAACTTCCGACTGTTATTATTTTTCTTGAAATTCCCGGCACAGTTACAGAAAACGGTGCCGGGCCGTAGTTGCCCGCTGCTGCAACAACTACCACTCCCATATCCCACAATTCATCTATCAGCTTCAATATCTTAATACGCTCTGCTGTATCAGAACATGGCAGATATCCTACAGAGAAGTTGAGTATTTTTATATTAAGTCTGACGCAGTTTTCTTTTATATACTTAAGTGCACGAATTGAATCCGCTGTCTGCCCCATGCCAAGATAATCAAGCACCTTAAACACATATAGTCCTGCCCCCGGAGCCATGCCTATATCTGCAGCCGATAATATACCGCACACATGTGTACCATGCCCGTTATCGTCATAACATGTCTCCTTTCCACCCACAAAATCCATAAAGTGCTTTATACACCCATCAAGCTGTTTGTGTTTAAACACACCCGTATCAAGCACTGCTATATTGACATTTTTACCACTATATCCATTTTTATATACCAGATTTGCATTTATACTATATTTCGCATTTTTCATTATTATTTTATTTTTTAATTTAGTATATGATTCGTTTTCACAATATGACACAGACGCACCTGTTTTGCCTTACATCATATCACCTTACTATAATTTCATATATTAAAAGGACTGCACCTGCGTGCAGCCCTTTACTTGGATATTATTGTTATACTTTAACGTATATTAAGTTTAATCCTCTTTTACATCCTTCATAGAGAAGCTGATTCTTCCCATCTTGTCCTTGCCAAGGCAAACAACCTTTACCTTGTCTCCAAGTGTGAGTACATCCTCTACTCTGTTGATTCTCTCTTTTGCAATCTTAGAAATGTGAACCATTCCCTCTTTGCCAGGAGCAAATTCGATGAAAGCACCGAACTCCTTGATGCTTACAACTGTTCCCTCAAGGATCTGTCCCTGCTCAAAATCAGTTGTGATAATCTTAATCATGTCGATTGCCTTTGCAATCATCTCTTTATCTGTTCCGCAAACTGAAACAGCGCCATCATCTGTGATATCGATCTTGACACCAGTTCTGTCGATAATCTCGTTGATTGTCTTACCCTTCTGTCCGACAACATCACCAATCTTTGATGGATCGATTGTAATCTGCTCAATCTTTGGAGCCCACTCATTTACTTCTTTTCTAGGCTCAGCGATTGCCTTGCTCATGACCTCATCCATGATGTAGAGACGTGCCTCACGTGTTCTCGCGATTGCCTCCTCAACGATAGGTCTTGTAAGTCCGTGAATCTTGATATCCATCTGGATAGCTGTGATACCCTTATGTGTACCTGTTACCTTGAAATCCATATCTCCGAAGAAATCCTCAAGACCCTGGATATCTGTAAGTACAAGGAAATCATCATCTGTATCGCCTGTTACAAGTCCGCATGAGATTCCGGCAACCATAGCCTTGATCGGAACACCTGCAGCCATAAGTGACATACATGATGCACATGTTGAAGCCATTGATGTAGAGCCGTTTGACTCAAATGTCTCAGATACGGCACGGATAGTATATGGGAACTCCTCAATGCTTGGAAGTACAGGAACAAGTGCCTTCTCAGCAAGTGCTCCGTGTCCAATCTCACGACGTCCCGGTCCACGTGATACCTTTGTCTCTCCTACAGAGTATGCAGGGAAGTTATAGTGATGCATATATCTCTTTGTTGTGATATTAGCATCAAGTCCGTCGATTTTCTGAATCTCTGATAAAGGAGCAAGTGTTACAACATCACAAATCTGTGTCTGTCCACGGGTAAACATTGCAGAGCCGTGAACTCTAGGAATCAAATCAACCTCTGCTGCGAGTGGTCTGATCTGGTTGATTGCACGGCCGTCCGGACGCTTATGATCCTTTAAAATCATCTTTCTGACAGTCTTCTTCTGATACTGGTAAATAGCCTCACCAAGTACTGCAAGGTACTCCTCATTGTCAGCGAAGGCTTCCTCTAACTGCTCTGTGATAGCTCTTATATTTTCCTCACGCTTCTGCTTCTCATCTGTGAATACTGCCTCCTCCATCTGCTCAGGAGTAACAATTTTCTTGATATCCTCGAACATCTGCTCAGGAATAGCACAGCTCTCATACTCATGCTTTGGCTTGCCAATCTCATCACGGATCTGATCCATGAATGCGATAACTGTCTGGTTGATATCGTGGCACTTGTAGATTGCCTCAATCATCTGATCCTCAGGAATCTCATTGGCTCCTGCTTCAATCATGATGACCTTTTCCTTTGTAGAAGCAACTGTGAGCTGTAAATCGCCCTCATCCCACTGCTTCTGTGAAGGGTTTACGATAAACTCTCCATCAACAAGTCCCATCTGTGTCATGGCACATGGTCCGTCAAACGGAATATCTGATATATGAACAGCAAGAGCTGTACCGATCATTGCAACTATCTCAGGACGGCACTCAGGATCCACTGACATGACAAGGTTGTTTAATGTAACATCATTTCTGTAATCCTTTGGGAAAAGAGGTCTCATAGGACGGTCAATTACACGATCTGTAAGGATGGCGTTCTCAGATGCCTTTCCCTCACGCTTGTTAAAACCACCCGGAATTTTTCCTACAGAGTACATCTTCTCCTCGAACTCAACGCTGAGTGGGAAGAAATCCACACCGTCACGTGGCTTGTCAGATGCTGTAGCTGTTGAAAGGACTGTTGTATCACCATACTTGATAAAAACAGCTCCGTTTGCCTGAGCTGCTACTCTTCCGATATCTACAGTAAGAGTCCTGCCGGCAAGTTCCATTGAATAACTTTTGTACATATTAATTCTCCTTAAAAATTCTTTTGCAGAAGTGTATTCCTCTTCCGAAACTACTAAACAATACATGTACGCTCATGCACTCTTTAGTGGTCTCGGCTTACTTCTGCTTTTCAAAAAACAATAATAAAAACAATAATAGAGCGGAATAATAATTACTCCGCTCTAAAGAAAATACTATTTTCTGAGTCCTAAACGCTCGATAAGTGAACGATATCTCTCGATATCAATCTCCTTAAGGTATGCAAGTAATCCACGTCTCTGACCGATCATCTTTAACATTCCTCTTCTTGAGTGATGATCCTTTGGGTTCTGTTTGAAATGCTCAGTTAACTCTGCGATTCTTGCTGAAAGAATTGCAATCTGAACCTCTGGTGAACCTGTGTCATTTGGTGTTCTACCGTACTCTGCGATAATAGCCTGTTTCTTTTCCTTTGCGATCATTGTTGATCCTCCTTATATTATAATGCGCCCTGATAACTGTATGATGCTCAGCAATAGGTCGGAGTTTCCAACTACCGAACATGGGCAGAACCATACTTATGCAGTATAGCATAGTAAGCATTTGTTGTAAACTGTTTTTTTTATTAATCCGGCAAATATCTTGCGACACAAATCGGATTTCTGTAATATGCATTTGAAACCTTGATTCCATCACGCTTGTTGCTGGCATGTACAATCTGTCCGTTTCCGATATAAATTGCAACATGTGAGATACTCCTTCCACTTCCGTAGAAGAATAAATCTCCCGGCTTTGCTTCAGATGCACTGATTTTTGTGCCATATGAAGGCTGTGCTCTTGATGAATGCGGTAATGAGATTCCATACTTTCCAAGAATTCTCATTGTGAAGCCTGAGCAGTCAACTCCATTCTCAAGGCTTGTACCACCCCACACATATCTGTTTCCGACAAACTGTAACGCATATGATACAACAGATGCCCTTACATCTGATACGCCGTCACCATACTTCACCTGCTCTATTGTCTTTGCTGTAGGAAGTGCCTGTGCCAGTGTCACATAATCCTGTGATATATATCCTACCGAATCATCCACACTTATCTCAACCCAGCCGTCAGCGACAGAATTAACTGTGAATGCCTCTGAATTTCCAACCTGTGAAAGCACCGCAGCCTCTGTTGACTTCTCTGCACGCACATTCAGTGTTTCAGTATTTACAGTGGCAACAGTTTTAATCTCCTGTTCTGCAATAGACTCTGCCTCATCTCCTGTTACAAGATACTGCTTGTTTACATATCCTGTCACCTTGCCCGATGTGACCTTGTACCATTCTCCGGCATCCTCAAGAAGCTCACAGGCATTGTGATTGGTAAGTATTCCTACCACTTCACTGTCTGTCGAAGCCTCCTGTCTGATATTTAAGTTTCCGCTGCTTATAACCGACATACCAAGATTTGTATAACCACAGGTCTGTGCGGCTGTCGGTGTCTGAGCTGCTTCATTTGCCTGTGCTTCCTCATTTGCCTGCTCAGACTCCTGTGAAGCATCGTCTGTCTGCGGTGCGCCCTGTGCAGATGCTGTTACAACATTGCTGTCATTTTGCGCAACAGTAAGCTCAGCTCCGTAGTATGTGAGAGCAGATGTCGCTCCTGCTGTAAGAAGCTCCGTAGCATCTGCCGCCTCTGTCAGACCAAGGGCCACCCCCGCATTGACTGTTCTGTTTTCCTTTAATGATGTTCTGGCATCTACTGTGCTGCTTGAACTCATAGATACAGCACCTATAATAATAGCAAACGCTACAACGCCTGCTGCCTGTCCTAATTTTAATTTATTTTTCATATAGCCTCCAGTTCATGCTATCCATAATCCCATGTTTACGAGTATATCACAAATTGTTAAAATGTCAATATTTCTCCGTAATATTTCCGTAATATTTGTCATTTTTTCGTTATTTTGGGTAATTTCGCAAAAAAACAGCCACACTAGAATGTGTGACTGCCTGCATAATTGATTGTATAATTGATATCTGCACTCATCTGGCTCTTTAACGCTTCTATTGAATCAAACTTCA
>ENA-OPJD01000103-OPJD01000103.1-human-gut-metagenome-genome-assembly--contig:-NODE-103-length-15177-cov-1.753604_pt1 | contig 15177 bp, 9 predicted proteins | sample MGYA00241413_ERZ501656 | MGnify/ENA primary metagenome ERZ501656 (study PRJEB25962, sample SAMEA2042287) | human gut metagenome | biome: human gut; feature: human-associated habitat; material: faeces... | reverse complement strand
CACGCCTCCCTTTAGAAGCCGTGACCTGATAATGAAAAATAGGTTATTTCGACTCTACGAGCTTGGTAATGTCGTCACAGGTAACAGAATCTCCAATTATAGTATCTAATGTTTCTTTATTGTAAATTGGATTGTCTCCATTATCTGTCTTGAAAAATTCATCAAATGTTGCCTCATCTGTTGCAACCTGATAATTCTGGCTGATTGATACAGCGTTTCCTTCTGCATCACGGATTACATTACCGTTTACTGCATTCATAACCAATGCAAAAGCAGGGCCTACAGATGATGAATATTTACCTGCAAGATATACAAGTTTTCCTTCTGAAATAGCCTCACCATTGCTCTTTGTAAATGAATCAATATCAGAGAATTCTATTCCTGCTGCATTTAACTGCTGTGTGAAGAATGTTGTTGCCATTCCTACTGAAATAAATGCATCCGGAGCTGCCTGAATCGCTGCATTAAGTTCATCTGTTGTTGTATCACCATATCCCTGAAGATAAGAAACTATTTTGATATCTCCTGAGATTTTTGAAGCATCAACACCCTGATTTGCAAAAAGCTTTCCAACTACTTCGTCTTCTTCTGTTGAACCATCATATGCAAGTCCTAATCCTGAAAGAACACCGGCCACACGATATACATGCATTGGATTTGGAATAAATGCTCCGTAAATTACAGCTGTCTTAATTCCCTTATCTGCAAAGAACTTACCCATATCTACACCGGCTTCATACTCTGTCTGCATGCTTGGTCCGACCTGTCCAAGAAAACACTCATTTGATTTGTACTGTTCAAACTGATCATCATCAATATTTCCAGCTGCAACCGCATAATATATCTGATTTTCTTCACAGGTTTCAATCTGAAGTGCACGATCATTACTTGAAAGTGAGATAACAGCCTGATATCCCTGTGATGCAAATTTTTCAATTGCTGATTTCTCACTTGCAGCATCCTTTAACTCATCTGTATATGTAAAAGTTACACCATACTGGTCTGCCACATAGTCCTCATAATAGGCTCTAAATCCAAGCGCCTCCTCACCACTTACGTCCTGAACCAAAACACCTATTTTTACATCTCCTGCAGCTTTTGACTCCTGATTTTTTGAAGAGCCTGTGTCATTTGTTGCCCCATTACTGTTTCCGCAGCCTGCCAGCATTGTTAGTGACATTGCACTAACAAGACCAAGGCTTACCAGTTTCTTCATTTTAAGTTTCATACTTTTCTTCCTCCCTATTCCTGGTGAATATATCTTTAACACACTATGTGCTAAATTCTTAATTATCTCGGTAACATCTGTGAGCGATAGTTTGCGCTCGCGACATAAACTACTACAAGGAAAAATACCGCACTGATTATCTGTGTGATTCCATATCCTGATGTTGAATCAATAAGCAGATCCAGTATGTTATTTAAAACAATATATGAGAATCCTCCGACTACAGCCGCATATATCTTTGATCTCGCACCTCCCGAAATCGGCATGCCTCCAAAAACAATTGCCACCATGATGTTCATTCCAATATCACCTGCTGTAGTGGTTGTAACCGACGGTGTATATACAAGGGTCATAAATGCTCCTATTCCAACGCCTATTCCTGCCATTAAAAAACCTAAAATAGCATAATTATTGTATTTAATACCCGAAAGTTGGGCACATACAGGGTTTCCACCCACAAATTTCTCTCTTCTTCCAAATTTCGTATAGTTAAATATGAAAATACAAATTGCTACCCAGACTACAAGTACTATCACTTTGAATACTGATGTATCAAGGGACTTTACTACTGCACTCGGAATGCTTATTCCGCCTACCGCACCACCTTTTGTCGTAATAATCTGTGATGCAATAGCTGACAAAACAGACATCATAGCAACCGTTGTAACAAAGACCGGAATATGAAATATTGATGCCAGAACCGAATTCAGTAAAGAGCATCCAATTCCTGCAAGCATGATAACCAGTATCATCCATCCAATATTTTCTGTCGCATTATATGTCATAACCCCCAGTGTCGCCGCAAACAAAGTCGCTGCTCCTAAACTGATATCAAAAGAACCCAGCGTATATATAAAAATTGCCCCTGTTGCTACAATTGATAATACAATGCCCTCGTTAAATACGATTTTAATGTACATATCCAGACGATACCCTTTGCTGCTTACAATCCCGCAAAAAATAGCAAAAAGGACTATAAGTGCTACAAAAGGCAATGTCCCTATTATCATTTTTTTACTTTTTGTCATCCTTCCTTTGCCTCCTAAATCATATATTCGATGATCTGTGAATCAGAAAGATTTTCACTTCTTTCAAACTCCATTGTAATTTCTCCATCTTTCATGATGAGCACTCTGTCGCTCATTCCTATGAGTTCCGGTAATTCTTCACTAATCATCAGAATGGATTTTCCTTCATTTTTCAGTTTTACCATCAGCTGATACATAGCCTGCTTAACTCCGATGTCAACGCCTCGTGTCGGACAGTCAAGAATGATGATTTCGCTTCCGCAGCCTATCCATTTTCCAAAAACAACCTTCTGCTTATTTCCACCCGAAAGCTGTGAAACTGACTGTTCTCTTCCCGCACATTTAATAGACAACTCTTTAATCTGATTATCTACATATTTCTTTTCTCTGTTTTTTAATACAAGAAAATCTTTTATTGCAAACTCGCTCATTCCGGCAATTGAAATATTATCCTCTATGCTGGCATTCAAACACAATGACTCAACATCTCTGTCTTTTGAAACATATCCGAGTCTCTTTTTCATTGCTTTTGAAGGACTGTCAATGATTGTTCCATCGCTTACCGAAACACTTCCCGATTCAGGCTTTAACGCTCCGAAACACACTTTTCCAAGTGAATGCATTCCACAATGCGCCAGACCGCCGATTCCTACTATTTCGCCTTTTTTTACCTGAAAAGATATATCTTTAAGTCTGTCTCCATAAATAAGATTCTTAACATCAAGTGCTACCTGAGGCTGTGAAGTTGCTTTAAAATCACTTCTGTAATAATCACCCTGAAGTTCTCTTCCTATCATGCTCGCACGAATAGCACCTGCCTCAAATTCCTCTTTCACAAATGTTCTTATTATCTTTCCATCTCTTAAGACGGTTAATGTATCACAGACATCCATTATCTCATCCAGATCATGTGAAATAAAAATAACTGATTTGTTTTCCTTCCGGAAACGATTCATAATATCGTACAGTACCTGTCTTCCGTCATGTGACAGAGCCGTGCTTGTCTCGTCTATTACCAGTATTTGTGGCTGTTTCATTACCACCTTCGCAATCTCAACCAGCTTTCTTGTCTGAAAATCCAACTGCTGCATCTGCATATCGCCTGTCACATCATTTACTCCGATGTTTTTCATAACCTCAGTTGCATCAGCATTCATTTTTTTTCTGTTCACAAGCCCGAATTTGTTTTTATATTTTTCAGTCTCTGCAAGAAAAATATTTTCTGCAACTGTCACTCCCTGTATCGTTCCGCTTTCCTGAACGATCATTCCTATTCCTCTATGCAATGCATCAATCATGCTTTGCGGCTTCCACTCCTGCCCTTTAAAAAACATCTTACCGCTATCGCATGGTTGCATTCCAGCTACTATAGAAGTAACTGTAGATTTTCCTGATCCATTCTCTCCGATAAGTCCTCTGATTTCTCCCGGATACACCGAAAGCGATACATCATTTAAAGCTACCGTACTTCCAAATTTCTTATTCATGTTTTCAACTTTTAAAATTGGTTCACTCATTTTTATCACCTCGTCTATACTGTTATTATAGGTTTTGATTAATAATCATGTGATTTTGTTTTTTATCTGTTTCAGTCTACTTTTTAATATTTTTTGCTTTACAATTTTCTCAAGCCCGGTTTTCTATTCTTCTTGTCAAAAATTAGATTAAAAATTATATGTTTTTATTGATTTTCATATTCCATTCATGTTTTAATTTATATATAATCAAATTTTTAATTAATACGGAGGTTTTTATGTCAGAGAATTACTATCTTATTTCAGATAACGATACACATATGCCAATCCGCTGTACAATGCAGCGCTTTGACCATTTACGTCAGCACATGCACGATTTTTTTGAGTTTTCAATGATCGTGTCCGGAAACTGCTCGTTACAGCTTGATGACCATATCTATAGTCTTAAAGCTGATGACGTATTCTGTGTTGATCCATTGATGCTGCATGAACTACATGGTGTAAACTGCGTAATTGTAACCATATTATTCAACCAGTCTCTGTTTACGCAGATTCTTCCGATACCCTCTCAACCTCGTTTCTTTTGTGTCAGCACGGTATCTGAACACCCGGAAGCAATTTCTGAACTACGCTCTCTGATTGCACATATAATAAAGACCAACATTGATAAAAAAGAGGGATATGAGCTGCGAAACTGGGCTTACATATATAAAGTTATGGATATTTTTTATAGAAATTTCCGTATAAAGCTCTCTACTGCAAAGGAAAAGAAAAACCACAAATATGCTATGAGACTCTCTGAAATATCTCAGATTATCCAACAGCGCTATACAGAAAATATCACATTAAAAGAATTGGCTGATGAAGTTCATTTATCGGTACCATACCTGTCAAAATTCTTTGTAGAATATTATGGAATGAATTTTTTGAGTTATCTAAATCAGTACCGCCTCATGCATGCCGTGCAGGAACTGTCTACAACCGATAAAAATATTGATGAAATTGCTATTGACAGTGGTTTCTCAAGCAGTCATGCATTTGTCTCTCTTTTCAAAAAGCAATATGATATGCTGCCAAAAGAATACAGAAAAGAACAAAAAAGCAATAAAGAGAACTCTCACCAGCAGATTGAGCAGCATAACTATATTGCCGGACTCAAAAAATACTTAATAAATGACATATCGTCCAATGTTACAACTCCGACTGCTGACCGCATAATAGATTTTTCCGTTTCCGGAAGTACGATACATCTGATAAACACCTGGAAAAAAATGATGACTGTAGGTCGCGCAAGCGATGTACTGATAAGTGATGTACAGCAAATGCTAACCCAGTTGCAACTGGCTGTAGGTTTTGAGTACATCAAATTATGTGGTGTTTTTTCGGATGATCTACATGTGTACACCGAAATGCCAAACGACTCACCTGTATATAGTTTTTCGTATCTTGATAAAATACTTGATTTTGTGACAGACAATAATCTAAAGCCGTGGATTCAGTTATCATATATGCCCGAAAAACTTGCAAAATATCCAAACAAACGATTATTCGGCTCAAATGTCAGTCAGCCAAATTCTGTCGCATCATGGTGTCAGCTGGTTTTAGAATTCTTGCGCCACATAGCTGCCCGATATGGTCTTGATGTAATCAAAACATGGAAGTTTGGTCTTTGGAACCAGCCAAACACAGACAATAATCTTTTTGGATTTTCAAAAGAACAGGATTTTTTTGAATTTTATAAAGAAACATATATTTGTCTAAAAGGCTTCTGTAATGACTTGGAATTTTGTCTGCCTCCGACTTTCTATATAGTCTCAGATGAATACGAGAATTGGTATTTACATTTTCTTGACTGGTGCAGGAGCAACGGCTGTGTTCCAGACAGTCTCAGCTTTACTTACTACGACACAAAGCTTATGAATACAAACAATCACACAAAAGAATCATTCGGATTTGTTTATACTATGAGCCTTTCCGAATCACCTGACGGACTTAAGGATTTTGTTATGCAGGTGCTGAGAGAACGCCGCCAGTTAAAACTTGGCAATATGCCTATATACCTGTCAGAATGGAATAATACGCCAAGTCAGCAGGACCTGCTTAATGATACCTGTTATAAATCCTGCTATATAGTAAAAAACATACTTGAAAACTATGACCGACTAAGCAGTTTTACATATCAGGCGCTTACCGATCTCATGGCCGATGCAGCTCTTCCAAACAAATTATTCTTTGGTGGACTTGGTCTGTTCACTACAAACGGCATTCCAAAAGCAAGCTATAATGCCTACACACTTTTACAGCAATTAGGTGACGAGTTTCTCGGGCGTGGTGACGGATATTTTATTACACGAAAAGATACAAGCTATCAGATAATGCTCTATAATTATCAGCATTTTAACTATCTGTATGCTAACGGCGAGAGATTTGACATGACAGAAACCGACAGATATACCGTATTTACAGACTCCGAACCTGTTACTGTCAAATGTAAGCTATCTGATATTCCCGAAGGACATTACAAAGTATCCGATACATACATAAACCGTTCACACGGCAGTTCTTTTGATCAATGGATTGCCATGGGCGCATTAGAGCCTACCACTCCACATGAATTTGATCTGCTAAAAAAGGCATCCACCCCCGGATTCCATCAAAGATTAGCCGATGTAACCTCTGATGGTATTCTAGAGTTGAATGCCACATTAGACTTATTGGAAGTCCGTCTGATACAAATTGTTCCGTTATTATAAGATAGCTAATAAATCTGAAAACGTATGGATTGGATATGTCACATTTTTATGAGTGCCGGCAGCTCCAATCCCTGCACTTTCAAAGCCCCCTGCATATGCAGCTTCTATTCCGGCAAGCGCATCCTCAACAACCATACAATTCTCAGGTTTCTCACCAAGCATTTCAGCAGCTTTTAGGAACACTTCCGGATCAGGTTTTGATTTTGTAATGTTCGTTCCATCGCTTATCGCATCGAAATAATCCCCCAGACCTATTTGTTTTAATATTTTCTTTGTATTCTTGCTGCTTGATCCTATCGCAAGCTTATAGCCTCGCTTTCTTAATTCATCAAGTGTGTCCTTTACCTCAACCGATAAATCCGCAGGAGACATTTGATCAAGTAAATGCACATAGCTTTCATTTTTTCTTGCTGCCATCTGCGTTTTCTCCTCCTGCGTATATTCCCTGAATGCTCTCTCTAATATGATATCAAGGCTATCCATCCTGCTGACCCCTCTTAATCGGTCATTTATTTCTTCATCAAAATATATTCCCTCTTCATCTGCCAGCTTCTTCCATGCCTGAAAATGATATTTGTCCGTAAAACATATAACTCCATCAAGATCAAAAATAACTGCGTTTAATTTATTCATGAGATACCTCCTAGCAAAGCTTTTTCTTTTGGTTCTCACGATAACAAAAATAAAGACAGCTTTTTAGCCTCTCATTAGACTAAAAAACTGTCCTTATTTTCTACTGCAATGTTATCTTCTTTTATTTTTCTTTTCCTCATACATTTTCTTATCTGCCAGCTCAATCAGACTGTTTAAATTGTCCATTTCGTATGATTTATGCAACGAACGCCCTAAACTTGCAGCCAGATGATAGCTGCGGTTTTCTTTCTGGTCGGCTGTTTTTATCGCAGCCTTTATATCCTCTGCAATTCTTTGCATCCGTCCTGCCTGCTTACAACTTCCGAAAACTACAAACTCGTCTCCTCCGTATCTCATAATAAGGCAGTCTTTTGGAACAACTTCTTTTAATATTCCTGCGATTTTTGCGATAAAAGCATCCCCTATTTCATGTCCCAGATTATCATTTACAGATTTAAGGCCATCTATGTCCAGAAAAATTATAAATGCGTTGCTTTTTTCTTCTTTTATTTTTTGTAATATTGTTTCTGCACAATAAAAGAAACCGCTTCTGTTAAGCACCTGAGTCAGCATATCATATTTCCACATTCTGTTTATTTTTTCATTCATCCGGTTTATCCACTGCCATTTTCTGATATTCTCCAAAGCCATACCTATATTTACCGTCCATAGATAAGACAGCTCACTTTTTAGTGCAAACAGGCTTCCGTCAGAAACACAATATCCATAACATATATGCTGATAATATATTGGTGTAACAGTATAAAATGTTCGTTTTGATTTTTCCCTTATTTCAAGCGGAAGTATCTCTTTTGATAAAAAATCATCGTAAGAACAAAATTTTCCGTTCTGATACGCAAGTGGTATACTTACTTTCTCTGTAAAATGATCACAAACCGACTTATCCGCGAACAATTCATTTTTATCGCACAGACACATATAAAAGCTCTGCATATCGGATCCAACAACATATTTTTTCATTTTCTCACATAGTTCATCAATATTTTCAAGCCCCGTAAGATCAAGTTCCATACATTTTAATGAATCCAACGCTTCCTCATATATAAGACATTTGTTCTGATATTCCATTCTCAGATCCTTGATTTCCATCGCTGGCTGCATATTACAGCCACAGCTTTCTCTGTAAATAGTTTTTGTATCAATTTGTACATTCACATCATCTGATCGTTCAAACAAAAGATTTACTGCATTTTTACCAAGAAGCTCCTGTCTTCTGTCAACCGTTGTAAGTGATGGCACAAAAAACTCTGATAATTCATCATTATCAAATCCTGTTACTATAACATCTTCAGGTATCCTGTAACCATTCTGCTGCAAACGTTCCATCGCTCCAATTGCCATTGCATCATTAGCACAGACGATTGCCTGTGGCATATTATATTTCATAAACTGCTCCACAGCTTTCCTGCCACTCTCCCTGTTATAATTGCCGTGATAAATCTGATTATCACAAACAGGGATGCCATGTTCTTCCATTGCATCCCTATATGCATTATATCGTTCGCGGCCTTCTTTGCCCTGCAAAATACCACAGACATAATTTATCTTTTTAAGATAATGTGTCTCAATCAAATGTTCCACAATATCTTTTTGACTGCTGTAGTCGCTAATTCCGACATTATACATTCCATCAACTTTTTCATCCACGCTTACAGCTGGAACCTTACTTTTCTTTATTCGTGCTATCAGAGAATTTACCGCTGGCTCATATTGTATAGAGTTTTTCATGCAAATTACTCCATCAAACAAATCAAACTCCGGTAAATCCATGATTCTAAATGCGCCTACTTTATTCTCCTCTGACTCATCATAATTTACAAAACATGTAAACACATATACATCCATGTCAAGTTCTGATGCACGTTTTAAAACTCCTCCCAATACCCTGTTTTGATTATCAAAACTGATTGCACCTGCAAGAAATGCAATTCTTTTCCTCATAGTCATATCATCTCCTGATACAATTTCTATATTTTTTGAAAATGATTTATCTCATTCATTAACTGCTTTGAAGACTCTACATTTTCAACAGCATGTTCTTTGATATTTGCAATTGAAGCTGCAAGCTCTGATACATTCTCGGTTGCACGGCTTACGCCCTGTGCGTTTTCCTCTACCACCGCTGATATATTGCCAATTCCATCATTAATTCTGCTCATTACAGTTTGAAGATTCACAACATTTTTATCAAAAACAGCCATTACCGCATCCATATGCTCTGCTTTTTCATAATACATATCTGTTGCCCCCTCAAAACCTGCGTAATCATCCATGATCCTGTCACGCACAAAATTCATAAGATCCTGTGCATTGTACATAAGCTGGTTAACGGCTCTCACTACTCCGACGCTGATATTTTGAATATCACTTGCTGTATTTTTACTGTTCTCCGCCAACTGACGTATTTCCTCTGCAACAACAGCAAATCCCTTTCCAACTTCACCTGCACGCGCTGCCTCTATTGAAGCATTCAGCGCTAACAAATTTGTCTGGCTTGCAATATCTAATATATCATTTGTCAGATTATCAATATTTCCAATCTGCCTGCTCTCCTCTATCGAAGAAGACAGTACATTTTGTTTTTCGGCTATGATATCCGAAATCTCTGTTTTTTTATTCTCAGTTGCTTCTTTTACACCAATTGCCAGCGCCTTAATGTCAGCAGCTATAGCAACGCCTTCCTTTGTCTGCTCTCCGACACTTTCTACAGAAGCGAGTACATCCTGAGTATTTGAGCTTAAGCCTTCTACCGATGCTGTAATCTCCTCCATGCTTGCTGTAATCTGTTCCATCATTGAAGCAATATAATTTACATTATCGTTTGAGCTGTTAACTTCTGTGTTCATCAGTCCTAATGTTTTCTGCATCATTTCAGATTGTTTTGATATCTTACATATAACTGATTGTAATTGCCCCATAAAATCATTTATTCCTTTTGACAACTGACCAATCTCATCATTTGTTCTAATATCTATACGCTCTGTCAGATCTCCCTCATTATTGTTTATATTTTCTATTATCTCACTAAGCTGACTGCTTGCTTCGTGTGCCGGTCTGCTTACAGTTTTTCTCATAATAAAAATAACTACTGTCGCTACTACAATGAAAAATGAAAATAAAATTTTGGTCATTAAAAGATTTGTTTGAACCGATTTGTTATATTGCTCTGACAAATCCGAAATTCCCTGCTCAAGTGATTTTGTCAAAGCTGTCTCTGCCGGTTCGCCTTCCTCTTTTACCAGATTTTGAAAATCAACACTAAGTGCCATATTGGCCTGTGCAAAATCACCACTATCCACATATCCCTGAATAACATTAAACTGCTCTATAACACTATCCAGAAACTCCTCATAGTTTTTGATTTTATCAGCCAGATCAGTTTGATCCATTTTCTCAAGATATGCAGATATTGATTTCTCACTTTCTGCAATAGTTGTTATTTCATCAGCCAGAGAAGTCTCCAGCTGTTGTCTTAAATCGTCGTCATCATAAAGACTTATGATATTAAGATATTTTTGACCGCGTTCCATACTCTTCTGAATATTAAAAATTTCTGTCTGAATCGGTATGTATTGCTCTGTTATTCTGGCTCCTGCCAGCTTTACACTTTTTTGCGTCCGGACAGAAACTGCTGTATTGATTCCAAATATCACAACAAATACTGCTATCATCAATAACACTTTATTTCCAATTTTTTTCATGCAGGCACCTCATTATCTTTTACTTTTCACTATAATATCTGCGAAGAAAATATGCCGGTGCACAGCTCCATGCATGGCAATAACTGTTGACGATTGTTCCTCCATAAGGAGACTCATCAGGGTTCTTTGGATTATATAATTCCCAGAATGTGTCTGCACCAAGTTCTGCCATTCCTCCCCAGTAATTTTTCATTACCGCAAGAGCCTCATCTTTTGCTCCACATTTAAGCAGCGCCTCTATATAGTAATGATAAATATATGGTGTAACCATCTCTACCGCATCTTTCTCAGCAGCAACATTATGTAATACTTCAAGTCCCATTTCCGGTTCTATAACATTACCTAAAACCATCCAGACCTGACTTGCATATGACACCTGTTTATCTGCGCCACTTGTAAAAAGCCCTTTATTTTCATCATAAAATTTAAGTCTGGCAGCTTTTCTGTATAATTCATATGTCTCAAACAAACACTCCGCTTCACGATTTTTACCTACTTCTTTTGCGATGGCAATCGCACTTTGCATTGCATACAGTAAAACGCCTTGTGCGCCTGCCTGCTTATTAAGTTCAAGCGACCAGTCAAGAAAACACCAGCCAATTATATCACTATCTTTTACAACATTATCTTCTCCCACCTGTTTTATACCCAGAGAAATCTGTGTTTTTACAGTATCCCATAAATCTTCAAGGGCCTCTCTGTCATTAGTATGTTTATAATAATCCCACAATGCTGTAATAAAAAGGAGCGAATAATCAAACATTACGGTATCATCCACCTCCGGCTCAGGTTCTAAAAACACACATGCGCCAACCTGACCATTTTCCATAGGCAGCGCCGCAAACAGATACAGACAGCCCTTTACCATATCATTCATCTGATATGTCTCATAATTTGCAAGTGCCTGTAACCTGAGATCTCCCATCCAAAGCCTTCTGTCGCGCTTTGGTCCGTCCTCGAAAACCTTTTGCATACAGTCATGTAATGTATTACATGCGATACGATCAATTTTCACCAATTCCTTATCAGAATTACTATAAGGCAATAATCTGCTTTCATCTGCCGATGAAAGTGCTGTTGCACATGCCTCCTCTATAACAAGATTAAACTTTGAGCTTATGTCAAGTACGTCAATTTTTACATATCTGAATGAATATCTTCTAGGAAGTTCATAATCTCCTGGAACAACATCCACATGAACCTGTTCCTGCTGTACCCATGCCGAACATATCCATCCGTTATAATTTTCAACATCCTCATCAAATTCCTTTAAATTCTCTGCAAACGAGAATTTAAGCCATACAGGTGCATCCGGATGCGAATCAGTATATCCCAGCTTTAATTTAAGATGACCAACAAGATGTCTTCCGAAATCAATTCGAACTGAGTCACCTTTTCCCAGTGGTTTTGAATATTCCTGTCCCTCATTCGGATGAACTACTGTATTTTTAACTTCTGGTAATAATCTCAATGCTTTACTCAATAATTCAGTATTTTTTTCCATAACAGTTTCTTCTCTCTATCATAATTACCATTTCAAATATTCTTTTCCGCAGAATGGATTCACCGGACTTTTACCTGTAAATGAGCTTCTCCCCATTAATTTATCCATAACGCTCTCAATAACATACTCGCTATTTGAATATCCGTTGATGTATGTCTTAATCATCGGAACATCCACAAGATGATACGGATTTGCAAGACTTATAAACACTACCGGTCTTTCAGCCACAAACCACGGCACATTATTACCATTACCCCAGAATGTATACCATGAAAGACGATTAGTAACTTTATTCGATGCATTCTCCACATTTCCGATATAGATTACAAGATCATAGCTCTTTTTAAATGTTTCAACATCAAATCTGGCAGTCTCAAAATTCTCATGTTCATATACTGTAACTTCAAATCCCTCATCGGACAGTTTTGTTCTGAAACTTTCCAGAACTCGCTCATTTGATGGGAAATCTCCCATTATCTCTAACAGGACTTTCTTTGTTTTTCGCGGACTAAGAGGTAAAATACCTGCTGTATCTTTTACAAGTGTAACAGCTTTATCCGCACTGTTTTTCGCCCATTTAACATGCTCTTCATTTTTTAAGATATTTAATGTTGCTTCATTTGGCACGATTTCATTCTTAGCTTTCTTATGTAATCCAAGCGCCGCTTTTGTTGCAAGGATTCTTGTTATAGCTTCATCAAGTCTCTGTTCTGAAAGAATTCCCTGTTTGTAGCCTTCAAGCATATAATTATAATCTTCATCCAGATCCTTATTGAAAAGAAACATATCACACCCTGCTTCAATCGCATACGGAACAGCTTTTTCTCTCTTCATTGCACAGCTGAAACCAACCATACATGTCGAGTCTGTAACTATAAGACCGTTAAATCCAAGCTTCTTACGAAGTAATCCCTTTAACAACTCAGGTGAGAGTGTTGCAGGAACAAGTTTGTCCGGAAAATCCGGATTGTACAGCTTCTGGTATGCAGGCTGCGCAATATGTCCAACCATGACAGTCTGTGCTCCCGCCTCTATAAGACCGCCATATATCTTTCCATATGTAGCATCCCATTCTTCGCAGGAAAGGCTATTTACACTTGTCAGAATATGCTGATCGACTTCATCACAGCCATCTCCCGGAAAATGCTTAATTGCAACAAGTACATTTTCCTCCTTTGCAGCCTTCATATAATTTAGTCCACACTCTAAAACACGATCAGGGTCATCACCATATGTACGGACGTTAGTTATCGGATTTCTCCAATTTCTGTCAATATCTACAACAGGTGCAAATGCCCAGTTACAGCCAACTGCAGCACCTTCACTACAGCTTACCTTTCCAAGTCTGTAAGCATCCTTTGTATCTGCAGTTGCAGCTACCTGCATCTGTTTGCCGTACTGTGTACCGTCTGTTGCAATTCCACATCCACCATCTTCTAGATTAGCTCCTATCAAAAGAGGAATCCTGCTATGCTCCTGAAGATATCTGTGAGTCTGCTGCATTTCTTTTGACTCACCACATCTGTACATTATTCCACCAATATGATGCGAAAGCATAACATTATCCAGATAATCCGAATCCCCTGAATATCCAATAGGAACAAATAGCTGTCCTATTTTTTCCTCAACTGTCATAGAATTCTTTGTATTTTCAACCCATTCTATATCTTCCTGTGCCAGAAAAAATGGTTTTTTTGTCAAATTTATCATGCTGATGTCCTCCCTGTTATGCCTTTCTTTTTCCTGTAAAAATTTTTACAAGCAGCTGCTCATTGCTCAGATATATCAAAAATACTACAAGAAGTACTGCGTTGATAATCGCCTGCATGGAAGCATTTACCTCGTTTGAGAATACAGCAAATGTTGAATTAAGCATTGACATGCAAAGTGCTGCAAGGAAGAATCCAATCTTCTCATTTGTAAACCGGCTTATATAAGAACCTATGAACATAGGCAGGAACGCAGTAAACATAATGCTGATCGAACCGAAATTTAACTGGCCTCCGTTTATTGTCGTATTTCTTGCAGCATTTAAAAATCCTACAATTCCCATAAGTCCACCACAAATCACATAACAGCCTATTGCATTTGGAATCTCCTTTATTCCTGTATTTACTGCAACTTTCTGTCCGTTTTTGAGTGCGTTGTAATCATATCCAAATTTGGTGTAATCAAATATAGCTATAGAAATAAGGAGTACTGCTACTATAATGATCGCTGCGTAAATCCAGTTTCCTGTAAAAGCTGTCATTGACTTATTCTGTACTTCTTTCATTACATAACGTCCTTCTGTTATTGTAAAAAGAATACCCTCATAAATAAGTGTCACACCAAGTGACGTAATAATTGGCGGTAAATGAAGTACTACATATAAAATTCCCGATATAAGACCAAGCAGCATACCGATAAGCAGTGTTAAAACAAACATCATCAAAGCACTGTAATTCCCACCATCAAGAACCGAATATGTGATCTTGGCTCCAAGTACAGATGAAAGTGTTGCCATAGAACCCAGCGAAAAATCGAATCGTCCGCTATTTAAGTTGATTGATAATGCAATGGTTGTTATCATTACGATTGCTATATAAACAACAAAATTATCAAAGCTTGTCATATTTGCAATCATCGTTCTTCCTTTTATGATACATAATCCCTGAAGTAATATTGCTACGAGCAATGGGATTGCTATTGCTCCAAATAAATTCTTTATCCAGTGTTTATTGTTCATATATTTTTTCTCCTCTCTTTTTAGGGATAGTCCATACCCTCTCCAAATAAATGATATCTCTGCCATCATCTATCTGGAGAGAGCACGGCTCCCTTTAGAAGCCGTG
>ENA-OPJD01000094-OPJD01000094.1-human-gut-metagenome-genome-assembly--contig:-NODE-94-length-16239-cov-2.013841_pt1 | contig 16239 bp, 20 predicted proteins | sample MGYA00241413_ERZ501656 | MGnify/ENA primary metagenome ERZ501656 (study PRJEB25962, sample SAMEA2042287) | human gut metagenome | biome: human gut; feature: human-associated habitat; material: faeces... | reverse complement strand
TTTTAAGGTAACATTGACATTCTCCGCAGCCTCAACAATATTGTCGCTATTTTCATCGAGGGTAATTTCTTGAGGAGTAACCATTACCTCATCAAGGAAGAAGCGGTTGTCTCCACCTGGACAAGCAAATTCCACGGTAAAGGATTTAGTCCCGCTTACTATCATAGAGTAGTCAGTCCATTCTTTGTCATTTGGTTTAATTGTTATTGTTTTTGTTGGTTCTCCATTATTGTAAGTCAATTTACCAGACGATATAGTCACACTTATTGTTGAATTATCGCCTTCCCATGATGCTGCTTTGAAAGATAATCTACAAGTTGTGCTGACAGCAATACTTGGAGTTGTAACAGAACCGGCTTTATTACGACTTCCTATTTTTACGCACTTGTTTGCTCCACTTGCACTTGTGAGTTCCCATACATTATCAGGTAAGGCTTCATTAGTTTCTGTTCCGTTGAATGAACCATCATTACCACCTTTGCCATCACACTTGTCAAATGATTCATAGAACACGAAATCTCCCACATGTTTGATACTATAACTTGCTTCAGAATTAGCAAAGCTACCTGTGGCATCAAACCTTGCAGTGATTTTTGCTGTACCGTATTTCGCGCCAAGAGTTATAGCGCCAGTTTTAGCGTCGACCTTGGCTATAGCTTCGTCGCTGCTCTTGTATTCGATAGAACCCGTAGCGTCAACTGGAGTGACGGTAGCAGCTTTACCCTCAAAAGTATCGCCGTCTTTAACTTCAAAAGTATTATTGTCTATTCCTGAGCCGAAAGTAATAGTGGTAGGAGTGCGTTCGTTAATTACAGTATAAGAAGCGGTGGACACAGCGTATTTTTCAGCATTTTTAGGAGTAAATGTTGCGATAATGGTCGTAGTACCAAATACATTGGGATTGACGGTAACTGCACCAGTCTTTTCATCTACTGTGGCCACGCCATCACCTGAAGCGGCGTAAGCGATGGCGCCTGGTACATTATCTTTCTCAGTTGCAGTGTATCCATTAAAATCGTTGCCGTTTGCCAACTTGCCGTTAATTAAGGTGACACCTTCACCTACTAAATCTTTAAAAGAAAGGGTAGTGGCAGTTTTTCCAGAACCTTGCTTCTTGTAGATTTGGATTTTGCTCATAAATGTTAGATAGCCATTAGTAACCTTAATGACATATCTATTTCCACTTTTTTGATATTCTTCATTAATTTGATATTCTTTATTTGATTGACAACCAGTAGTCTGTGTACTTACAGCAACTTTATCAACATAAACATTTTGGGTAACACTTTTATTACCCTGGCCTGATGGTGGTGCTACTACAACAATTTTTTCAACATCGAAGTTAAAAGCCGGCAATGTTATTGACGCATTTTTTTTGCCCATCTGCAAATAACCGGTACCTTTATAATTACTTAACATGAACCCCTTTGCCTCGCCGGGTGTCAGAATAATTGAATATGTACCATTAGTATACGTTTTGGTTTCTTTACAATAAGAGGAGGTAGAAATATCCCACGGATTGCCCTTATAATCGCTAAAATCCAATGTTACTTCGGGTCCCTTACTCTGCGAATACCCCCCCAGGCAAATCATTGCGAGTAGGGATAGCATGATTAATCGTAAATGTTTTGTCATAATGTTTATAGTTTTTAATTGTTAATGAATATCAGTAGTTGAATGAGTTATATATATAATAGGTGTAAACAGAAATGGCACTCAGCACCGCCAAGCGACACGCAACGCACCACTCGCAGCAGCAAGCGGGGCAATGGATGGGTCGTGGATGGAGCGCAAAGTAACCATTACAGCGTTAATTTTCTGCAAAAATACGGCATATTTATGACAAAAGGTCAATAAAGGTGTTAAAAAGCAAGGTCAAGTAGGTTAAATCATGTTAAGACGCGACAATATACACAAGAATCGCAGTAATCAGGGCAGAAAAGGCGCATAAGTCGCTCACCAAGCCCACAAGAGAAGCCTTATCCAGAAGCCCTATCCCAGCCATCCCAAAGGGATAGTAGACTCTCTCTGCTGTGGATCGGGTTGTTAGGAGCGTAAAGCGTGGCCCATACCAGATACAACAAAAGAGCCCCCGCTACGTGCCTCTCCATGCGTCCCCCATAGAGTTCAATAGTTCAATCCACTCTAACCAAAGGAAAGAGAACTTTCTTCTTGCTGTGGATATGGTTGTAACAAAATCCCATAAACGCAAAAAGCGTGCAGCCCAATGAGCTGCACGCTTTTGCTTATAGTCTATTATGTGTCTACCTTTCGGCATTACTTCACCTCCTCGTATCTAATCATATCTAAGTATCAGTAAGTTATGAACACTTGGTACAAATATGTTGTATAAAATCCATTGGCAAACCATCTTGTATGTTATCGCTTTTGACATTATCCTGGATCGACCTCCTCTTTATTCATATTGATATAAGGCAGATAATATTTCTCTTTGAGCATTAGCGATAGGATTCTCTATTAGTTCTTTATATTTTTCTTTAACATTCAAATTCACACCTTCATCAAAAAGATTTTGAGACAAAACAGACTGCAAATTGTCAGCTATTGATAAAACTTTTTCATATAACAACTCATCTATAGCACCAAGAGATTCAATAAATGACAATCTAAAATCTGAGAAAATATCCGAGTACTTATCATCTAAAATGATCTTTTTGTTATCTAAACTTATATCGTCCTTTAGAAGAAGATTAGAACTTTCTTTTAACAAAGAATTGTAGAAAAGATAGAATTCGGACAATTTGTATCTTAGAACTAAATTATTCAATAAAGTTTTACGCTCTACTTTCTCTTCTTTCTTCTTGTTTTCTTTTTTGTTGTAATAAAACAAATAGAATGCAAATATGAGATTGCAGGCACTTATAATAATCATACTTACCTTGTATATATTATCCAGGACAGAAACTGACCCTTGTGAATCCTTTTGACTGATACATGCAAGGGAATCAAGCGACAACATATTTTGCAATGTGTCATTTGCCAACTGTACAAATGCAGAATCCATAATTACCCAATTGCTGTATCTTTACGTAAAATTCTTTGGATAGCCTCTATTAGAGGTTTGTTCACGTTATAAGTGCCTTCAGAGCGAAATTCGAATTTCGCCAAAAATGCTTCTTTGCCAAGTTTTGTTACAACATTTTTGAAGAGTTCTTCAAAAAATGAAGGATTGATAGAACGAATATCACTAGGAATAACAATTATGATATTATCATATTGACATTCTAACTCGTCAATTTTTGATGCTGTTCGTACATATACGCCTCGGTCTCTACCTGTGAAAACCTTAGAGTATTCGCTTGGAGATCTTTTTACTCTAAAATCCTCCAAATTAATGATGTTTTCTTTACTTAATGCCATATACTTTAATTATTTAGAATTTTTAGAAAATTATATTTGCACAAATGAATGTACCAGGGAAATAGAAATCTGTTGTCCTGCCATATTGAGTATCAGGTTTGTCTTCAATGTTGCAAGATGTATTAAAAGTCATTACCTTGTAATTGTCACCATTTACAACCCTTTCAGTAACCCCATATTTCCCATCAAATATGATACTTGTTTTTCCAGACTGTAATGTCATCCTTGAAAGTTTATTGTCATTGTTATTAGAGCGTAAATTAAAAAAACTTTCAATAAACCTACAAGAACCATTCCCTCGATGCTCATATAAATTTGGAGAAACCGAGGTTACTCCATCTTGCAAGGAATACAATGTCCACAAAGATTCTTCCTCAAATGTATTTCTTTGCCAAAACTTTTTCTTGGTGTATTTGTCTGATAAATTCTTCATTTTTTCAACTATTTTCTTATTAGGGCAATCTTCATCATGGAATTTCTCATATATGGTTCTCCCAATATTTAAAATTACTAATTGGAAAAAACCTATATGATTTCCTTCTAACTGTTTTTCTTCGAAATAGCCAATAGAATAACGGCATTTTGTGCTTGAATGTTCTTCTGCATTTATTAGAATTTCACCAATAACTGTGCACAGATCATCCATGGCTTCATCATCAATGCGTCGTCCCATGCGGGCCAAGCACTTTTCAACATAATCAGAAAGTGACGTTGTATCTAGTTCTTTTTGCTCTATTTGAAATAAGCTATTTGATGAAGCTTTATGAAATCGCAAATTATATGGTATAACATTAGCAAATTCTTGCTGTCTATTTGCATGAATTGCCTGAGAACCAACAGAGAACAACATGGTACGTATATTGCTCCCATGTACGGAACGGTCCGTGATTCTTTTAGGAATACTCTTATAACTCTTTATATTATTACAGATTTTATAAAAAGTAAGTACATCTTTTATTATTAGGTCTAAAAGGACTTGAGCCTCCAATGTAAAATTCTTACACCTTGTATAATCTATAATTACTTCTGAGCTTTTATGAAAAAATAAAGATGCAACCATCCTACGCAGGGCTTCATAACTTTCCTTTGGATTTTCTATAATCGAAAAGTATTCGGGAATCATTATCACACTTCCATAGTTGTCAACGATTCTCTTTATCCTACTGAAATTTAATGGACTTTCTTCATTTTCAAAAAGATATTTAGTATTCTCAGACAACCCTTTATTTAGGAGGCGTTCTAAAGTTGGCTTTCCGCCAATCTGATTATAGAAGAAAAGAGCCTTCTGCAAAGCTTCCATCCTTCTTCTCTTTTTCCATTTACGATGCTTAATATCGTAGAGATGTCTTTTGAATGCTATATGGATTAGTATTCTCTTTTTACTTTTCATTTTGGATATTACTCTAAAAAAAGATTCTCATCAATCTCAATATGAAGTTCACCCTTGGTGTGCTTCAGTTTCTTTGCCAGAGTGTCTGTCGTGGTGTTCCAGAACCAGGCTGGGAAGGTGTACTGTGCGAACTGAGCCGCCAGTTTGTTCGAGAGGTTGTACTGGTAGGCAATGTTCCAACTGAGGTTTGCCAAGTCATGCTGAGTGAGTTGTTCCTTCTTGCCAGTCTTCTCAATCTTGATGGGAAGGGTGGGCACAACAACACCATGAACAACTAATGAAACAACACACTCGCTCACTTGGAACAGTTCTTCGTCAGTGAAGTCGAAAGGCATCAAGGTTTGGCGCACATACGCCTGAACCTTTGCTAACTTTTCTTCATCTGCCTTTTCTTTTATAGCAACGAACTGTTCACGTTCTCTTTTGCAAGTCTCCATGAATCTGCGTAGGCGTTCCTCTTGATTGAGGATTTGGTTATGCTCAGCCATTTCTTCAATGGGAGATTGTTGAACTGGCTTTTCAACCGGATGCTCGGCAATGTATTTCTGTATTGCCTCCACCTCTATACGAGGACGGACATGCTTTTGGTATGCCTCAACATAGGAAAGAGCTATCTTTGCACCCGCCCAAAAGCACAATCGAAGGAATCCATAAAAGCAACCAAGCAATAATATTGCTATAGCGGCACACGGGATATATCCCCAGTGATGCTTACCACAAATCAGGATGGAAAATCCGATAGCCAGTAACGCAAGCAATACGGAAATCATTATATGAAACCTCTTTGGCATATTATTCTTTCTTGTTAATGATTATCCATTTACCCTCTTTGCGACCACCTTCACGAGTTATAATACCTTTCGCCTGAAGTTCTGCCAAATCTCTTTGGATTGTTCGCGGTACAATGCCCGTCTTTTCCGACATTCTTTCCGACATTCTTTCCGACATTTGCTTGGCGGTAAGAGCTGGATTCTCTGTGACGAAATCTAATATAATCTTCTGACGTTCAGACAATTCTTTTACGACATCTTTTACGACATCTTTTACGACATCCTTGTTCAGGACAAACTGTTCTTTTATGAAATCAGGGTGGCATGGAATATCAATCAGGAAGTAAGTACGTTCTTCATCCGTCTCAATAGTTGCCTGTGGAGATCCATTGTCTTTTAGTTCATCCTGAATAGTAGGAATGCCAGTAGCTCGGCCTTCTGTGAGGTCTAATTCTTTCAGGAACTCTCCCAACCTACGGTTACGATAGCGACGTGAACGTAACGATATACCTTTCTGGACAGCCTCCATCGGGATGGTGTGGTTTGGCCCAGAGAAACTGAGAATGGAAATGCGTTCAGGCTCTACGGTAATTTCAACAGGTTCCCGAATCGTCCAATCTCTATGATACAAACTATTGACGACAGCTTCTTCCAGAGCCTGATAAGGGTAGTTGAAGAATGTTATGGATTGCGCCCTGTCCTTGGGCTTGATAATCTGTTTCTTGATGATGTTGGTTTTCAGATAGCTTAACGTCTTCTCTATCATTTGCGGCACACTGCCCCTGATGGGTTCCACCTCTATCAAGTTATTGGGATTCTTTTCTCTACCTTCAGGGAAAAGAACTATTTCTATCTGCGCTTGACGGAAGAAGCGGTCTGGGCGTTCTGAGAACATCATTGCTGCTACATTCTTGATACGCCATCCTTCGGGCCCAGCCTCTAATAAGTCCATCTGCTCCAGCACATCCTCCATGTGGTCTGTCAACGAAATATCTGCAAGACTACTCTTGACCTTTACAAGATAATCATGCAAAAGCAATGGCGATATATCCGTCAGCTTGATGTCATCGTTTCCACGGTCATCAAATGGCATTCGATTGGCAAGGTTTATCAGTTCACGCTCGTATTCGTCTTTTGGAATGATACTGCTACTATTGTAGCGGATGTAGTAGTTATACGTCTTCTGCTTAGCAGTTATCTGGTCAGGCACCTTGTATGGTCTGCGCTCACCTGGAGAGACCTTGATTACAAGAATCGTCTTTCCGTCAGCTACCTCTATATACAATCGGGGCTGAAAGTATGGGCGTATCAGGTTATTGAACCCGACCATATCTTTCTCGATAGGTTCTATCTGGTTAGGGTCAATGCCTGTAACGGGTCTTATGGCATGGCCGTTCTCTTCTTTTACTCCCACCACAATATAGCCGCCACCTGTTTCGTCAAAGTCATTGGCGAAAGCACAGATGGTACGGTATATAGCATCAGGGTTCCAACCGGTCTTGTATTCTATACGGTCACCTTCTACTGCTCGTCCGCTCAGAAGTTCTTCTATGTTGATTGGTAGTCTCATATTTCCAGCTGTCTATTTATCGTTCTTTCGTTGACCAAAGCAAATCCTTCACATCAACATTGAGGCTTTTGGCGATTTCTACCAAAGTCTCCAAACTGGGCTGTGATGCATTGGTACACCATTTGCTCACTGATGCAGGGTCTTTCCCCAGCTCCTCGGCTAACCATTTATTGGTTCTCTTTTGTTCTGCTAAAACCACCTTTAGCCTGTTTATGTCTTTGACCATTTGTTTTCTTTTCTACTATTTTGAACGAGTTAAAATGAAATAAAGCATAGATATTGTTCGTATCGTAGCAAACAATATATTAAAGATGCCAATTATAAAAATTGTATTAGGGATAACACACCATAAACCTATAGAAATATAAGGAAATAAGGATGCAATGTAAAACAAAATACATAGCAGGGTACTCAATATAATCAAGTACGAATAAGAAACAACTATTAATCGGAACATTGAAATATTCTTTCCACGAATTTTTCGTTTTGTCATGAAATCCTTAGTTGTATTTTCAATGTTATTGTTGGATATAAGCAAAGCTAAAGCAGCTAATGCGAATCCCAAGAGAGTTGCGATGAAAGGAAGAACATTTTTAATGAAAGTATATTGGGAATTATCGTTATTGTATAGCGAGATTGACAGACTAAGGATGCCAATGATAAATGGTAGCCAATGTTCAAACATCCTCTCCTTTCTATTAAGAGTAGAATGGTAATCCAATATTACATAAAGATATTCCAAATACATAATCAAAAATCTTGTGATAGCAAGGTTAACTGTGCAAACATATAAATGGAGTTGAATTCTCCTGTGTCTTCATTTTGTTGAGCATCAACATATTCCTTTTTTATAATCCGGCTAGTGTCTATAATCCCTTCATTCTCGTTTGACAGTTTCCCTCGCACACGAATACGCTTAATGTGGGAATCGGTACCGTTATACTTGTCCAAAAAATCATAAACATGTTCTTTTATGGTTTTCTTTCGGCCTGCTTGTACTTTTACTATCACCTCTTCTTTTATTTCTTCTGACGGTTCAGAAAAATCCAGAGCATCAGATCCTAATAAAACTTTATCAACAAATATTTCCGCACAAACGACCCTTGTCATTCCTTGCAGGACTTCTCGAAAATCATCACGAGGAATCATGTCAAATGTAAAATGACCTATGATTTTGTCATCTTCATTATTAAATTGAGCATTGTAAAAAGGAATAGCCTTATTAAGGTAATCCACAATGTTAGCACAAGTAAGCATGCCATTCCCTGTTTCCAAAAACAATATTGCATCACCTTCTTTGAATTTTACTAAAGCATGAGTCTTCATTTGTTCTCCTTCGGCCATTGTTTTCGGATTCTCACGTTCCTCAACGGTGTTTTTGTCTAGCAATGGAGCGCGATAGCTATGTTTCGCACTTTTGAAAAGCAATTCAAGTAAATCGTTTTCTTGAGTTGTGTTGTGTGAATAACTATCTAGGAACGCAAATCGATCATTTGAAATATCTTGTTTGCGCTCGACACGGGATTTTAATCCTAAAAAAGCTAAAACATTCAAAAGGTTTGCCTCAATAGGCATTTCCACATCGTCTCGTTTAAAAAACAAGTAGTAAAACCCAATTTTTCTTTTTGCCATATTTCTATACGATTTATTTTCTGCAAAGGTACAGATTGACTTACCCTAAAAAAACTTGACACTTTTGGATGCCTAAAACAAAAGTGTATGAGAACAAAAGTAAAACGTGAAAGAGATCGTGTCCTAAATGAAGCGACAGGTCAGTATGAATGGGTATGGGTAGAATCCACTCGCTACATTCATGATGAAGAAGATCGAGTACTTGCTGCACTTGATTTCCTTAAAGGCGAGAATACGCCTGAGGAATTAGTTGAGAAACATCATATTTCCAACATTCAGGTGCTGTTTTCTTGGGTAGGTCGTTATCTTTCTGAAAATCGTTTAGTATCTTTGCAGGAGAACAACGATGACACTATGGCAAACAAAAGTAAAGACGAGCAGATCAGAGAATTGAAAGCAGAGCTCAAGAAAGCAAGAAAAGAGGCAGAACTAGAGAAACTACGTGCCCATGCCTACGACACAATGATTAACCTTGCAGAAGAACGATTCAATATTCCAATAAGAAAAAAATCTGGCACCAAACAGTAAGTCTGCTCCGCGAAGAGTCTTCACCAGCATCGATGAATACCCTTTGCAGGCTGTTTGGTTATAGCAGACAGTCGTTCTACAACCGTGAAGATCCAGACAATGACTTTGTCGATAATGCCTTAGAAACCATGATAGTGGAGAAGGCCAGAGAATACCGTAAGGATAACCCTGGACTTGGTTGTGCCAAACTATACCTCATCGTCAAACGCTTGTTTGAATCCACTGATCGTATGCCTGGACGAGATGCGTTCATAGAATTGCTCCGTGCCAATGGATTGATGGTGCAGTTGAAAAGACGTCGTCACTACAAGACAACTGACTCCAGTCATCATTACCACAAGTATGACAACTTGATAAAGGATGTGGTTCCCATGCGACCTAACGAAATATGGGTCAGTGACATAACGTACATAGAAACAACTGAGGGTGTGTGTTACTTGTCGCTTATCACGGATGCCTATTCTCATAAGATTGTGGGATGGGCAGTAGGACCGACCTTGGAAACCATATACCCATTGGAGGCACTGCGTATGGCACTGGCAACAATTGACGATGAAACAGCATCCCGTCTCATCCATCATTCTGATAGAGGAAGCCAGTACTGTAGTGCTGCATACGTTAAGGAGCTAAAGGCACATAATATAATGATAAGCATGACCCAAAGCGGTGATCCTCTCGAAAATGCCATTGCAGAACGCGCCAATGGCATCATCAAAACAGAATGGCTCTACAAGATGAGCATACCGTCAATAGAGAATTGTAAGGAAGAACTGACTCGTATCATACGTTTCTATAATACAGAACGTCCGCATATGAGCATTGGATACAAGACTCCCGAAACGGTACATACAGAAGTTGGAGAACAAAAAAGGTGTTGGTGCAATCCATGGAACAGACCTGCTACCACAGGCAGCTGATAGGTTTTTCTTAGCCATACAGCATCTCCTAAAATAATGGGCGCTGCCCCGAAAGACAACGCCCATACCACTATTTCAGTGTGATGCAGAAACCTATTGCTGGCGAGTTGCTCCTCAGCAGAGCTCGCTTCCTCTTCGGCTTCTGACAGCAAAATTACGAAATATTTTTATTTCTTGCACTAATCAAAGGAATAATCATTAACTTTGCAATTGGAATGCGAGAAGGTAGTAAAGCAAATCAGTTTACTGATGAAATCTTGTAAAACAAATCAGTTCAACTAACAGAACTTGTAAAGTAAAACAGAGAACTGAATAAAAGTAGTAAACCTAATTAGTTAATCGCATCCAATTCTGTCAACTAATTTTAGGAATAGTCAGAAAGATATATACGCCATATATGATGACGCAACTCCATAAAACGACCATTCCAAGTTTAGACATTATTTTTTCTATCATAAAGCTATTCGTTTTTGTGGTTTTTTGAATCCACGATTTTCTGTTATCTATGATACAGGCAGTGCCCTTTTCTGTAGTCTTCGGGAGATAATCTTTTTTTATTTTCAAATGCCATTTTATAGTCTTCCACATGCCATTCCCAGGCTTCTTGCATTACATAATTTTTGTCATATAATATCCAAATTAACATGTCCCATTCGTAGTTCGAGGCTTTGGGAACCATCGTTACTTTACTTCCTTTTTTACCGCTTGGACGATTGGCTTTTACTTGATATTTTATATTTCTATAAACGAAATCCGTCCCTTTGGCAACAGCAGTTTTGTCTCTCATGTAATCAGAGTATTCTTTCTCTGACATACCAACCAACATTGCTGCATCATATTCAGAAATTGAACTCGTAATAGACGGAGCTATACCAAAACTTGCTTGCCATTGCAAAGCAACATCTACAAGTATATCTCTTAGCTTTACTTTTTTATCCATAGTAGTATTAATTTTAGCCTGTGAATTTGCAATCCACAGAAAGTGAATATTAATGTCTATTTTTTCTTCTTGTTGACATCTTTATTTGCCTCTAACCAAAGCAGAAAAGATAATAGAAAACATATAAAAGCCACATACTTTCCTCTTTCTATACCAGAATCACGATAAAAAACTCTATCAAGTTACTCATCGTAAAAGAACGTGGTGGTGTTGAATCCTAACTGTAAACTGTCTCTTTTATTTATGACCGTATCGTATTTTTTACCTTGATAAATAATGTCTGCCGATGGGTGATGTCTTGAGCCACTTCGCAAATCCAAATTTATTATCTCACAAGCGATATTGCTTTGTGTTGTAGAGATTTTAGTTTCTCTATCAGATACTATAAACATATATGCAGTAAAAAGTCCGACAGCTATGTTTATCATAGCCACAACTATTTTTCTTCCCATAGCTTTCCTTATTTGTCCTTGCGGATTTATAAATTATTGCATTGTTCCATGAGAATTTTATCTATCATAGAACATTTCTTGAAAAAGGGATATGTATGATAAAAGTCCTTCGGGTCAATGGAGTCAGAATCTTGCTCCATCATCCATGCCGAAACGATTAAGACCATCATTTCGTAGTTCGCCTTTTCTTTCTGCCGTGGAGACAATCGTTTCGATGCTTTCCGAAGCCCTTCTATCTTTTGGGGATATTTCCGCAACATTCGGGTTAATCCTTCAGAAAGGGTCTCGTCATACGTCTCATCGGTATGCGACAAGCAATGCCTTATCACCAATATGTAGTCCTGCTCTTCGGAATGTTCTTGGGCAAAGAAATCACCATCTATGATTCGGCTGAGAAATAGGCTGTCGGTATTCGTTTCTTTCTTGCCTTTCAATTCTATCCTTCTTATGTTTTTGTCACAGAAAAGGACTCCATCAGTAGAAGCGTTTAGTGGATAGATATAACATTTTTCTCGCCCTCTTTTAAACAAGTATTTTATATCATAGAAGATTTCGCCAGTCAAAGTTAGCGTATCAGCCTCTAATGAAGCAAAGTAAAATTCTTCGATTTTATTTTTGCCAAGCGCTTTGTTACTTTTGGAGATTTCCAATGTGCCAGTGGTGTCATTATCAAATGTAAGTTTTACAGATATTGTTGTGTCAGAAAGTTTCACATCTCCGACATAACAACATATACCTTTTCCAAAAGTAGCTGATTGACATCCCATACTGCATAGAAACAGTATGGTGATGCTTGTCAAAATGATAGCTTTTCTTCTTCCCATAATCACGTTAAACATTACGTTCTTTTTCATTCGTAATAAGTTCTTTCATATCCACAGACAACAACTGCGCAATTTCAAGAATAAACTCACTTCTTTTCATAAATATCTTTCTTGTAAGGGTTCAAACGATTTCATATTACAGTCTTTCCATTACTTCAAAAAGCCTTTGACCAAACCATAAAATATCGAGCCTAAGCCAACAAAGTATCCTTGAAGATAATTGATATAGTTAATGGTAAAACTTGGAGGAAACTCGTCTTTGTCCTTATAAGTAAAGACTGTGAATGCTATGCCGAAAATGATGGCGCACAACTCGTCGTATTGGTTACGGATAATGCTGTAAATTCCTAAGCAGACACAAGTGATGGCAAAAATCAAATAAGTAACATACAAAATGAGACCTATTGATTTTCGCTTTCTTATTGTGTGGAACAATAAGGCTATACCTGTTATAAAAGAAAGGATTCCCCAAAGACGTAAATATTCCATTATTTGATTCTTCTTAGTCAGACATTATTATCATGCTAAATATACATATAGGCCAGACGAGGAGCAAACATACGCAAGTTATGCAATACCATACTCGTCTGATTCCTGGCGTATCTTTAGCAAACACCTCCCAGTACCTAAGATATTTATCCTTTCTCCATAAGAAAAAGTAATTTATAAAGAGGCAAGGTACTACTGAGACAAGGATAAACGCAGTCTTGCCTAAAGGCAGTAAAGAAACACATGAAAATAATATGGATACGAGATTGAATAAAGTCCATATCAACAGACAAGTAAATCCAATCATGATATAATCCGATACACATATTCCTACAGTTTCGTTATAAGGTATTCTTGTGTTGTTCCCTTTACGATTTCTGTAAAACTTCAAATAGTAAAACAAACATTCAAAAAATCTGTTTAAAAGAGTTTGCGTTTTCTTATCGCAGTTAAAAATGCAATAATATAGCCTATTCCAAAACAATTCTATATACTTCATATAGGCCTCTCTTTCTTTGAATTGGTTCTTTTGGAAATAAAAGAATAAATGGCATAGTGGATACAAATGGGCAAGAGATTGAATATCCCCAACCATACAAACACCATAAGACTCAAAGATAAGGCAGCACCATTGGTTACAACTAAGGAAATAATGCCTATCAAAAGCAACGTCACAAGACTATTCAATATTATTTGTCTTTTCAGCAAAAATTCCTTTCTAACAGATTTTGCCCAAAGCCAAGCAAGCAAAGCCATACTCAAGTTAAACAAGGAAATACAAATCGTAAGCATAATGCCCATAAAATGTCCCAAGTACAAGACCACTGCAGGAATAATATAGGCAACAAATGTAGCCACAAATACTGTGAGCAAATATTTCTTTGCATCTTTATCTCTTAGTTTCATATTACGTTCATTATATTTTACTTTGTATTGTACATCATTAGTGTCCAATAAAAATGGACTAGTTAAAAAATTAATCAAATAGTCCTTCAAAAAGGGGATAATCGAGTTCTTTGACATCGTTGAAATCAGTCTTATCGAACAGTTCACGCAAGTTAGTTTTGTCCGTTAGAGAGATGCTTAGAATCTGCAAAACTTCATAAGTTGAGCGCTTCAATTGCATATCGTGTTGGACAATAGCCACTAGACAGTAAGTGATGATTGCTACACTGATTTGAATGCGGACAGCATTTTCCGTTGTGCCCCAGAATCTTTTTATTTTAAGGTGCTGCTTGAGCCATTTGAAGAATAGCTCGACCAACCATCTTTTCTTGTAGAGATTAGCAACGTCCAATGCAGAAATATGTGTTGCGTTTGTCAGGAAAGTGAACTCACGGTCACCCTCTTCATCATAGTAACGAATGAGTCGGAATGACTCGGGATATTTCTTCTCTGAGAGGTATCCGGTCAGTTTCACTTCAGCATCTGTAAGTACATACTTAGGCATCCTACGCTTCCATTTAACCATTGTGTATTTCAAGTTCGTCTTAGCTCTGACAACGAAAAAGGAACCTGTCAGGTGTATCCTATATAGTTCCTTAAAAGAGTCATAAGCCCTGTCGAATATATAATAAGCATTTGGTTCATAATGGATTGAACACATCGCTGTAGAGTCGTGCTTCGATGCTGTGGTTACAGTATAGAAGGCAGGAACTTGTGCTTCAATGTCATATAAGACATGAGCTTTGACACCTCCTTTCTTTCTTCGGAACTTCGCCCATGGAAATGTGGCTAGACACAACGGAATAGTTGTTGAATCAAAAGCATACTTATTTCCTGGAATATCCAAGATGTTGGTCGCTCGCTTTTCACAAGCTTCCTTCATTATATAGAATGCGAAGTCTTCAAAGATTCTGTAGTCACGATTCTGATTAGCATAAGCGAGGGTGGCTTTGGCTATTGGATTGCGTCCCAGACCAAGATGATATTGCTTGGCTTGATGCGCTTCAAAAGCTACAATTAAGTCGCGAAGACTCTCACGATTGCTCAGTTGTCCGAACATCATAGCAAGTAACTGATTCCAGCAAGTGAATTGCTTCACATAGCGATTACCATCATACTTGCGAACGAAGTTGTTGAACTGTGTTCTGTTCAGAAAAGCGGTAAGTTGAGCGAATACGTATTTATCTTGGTTCATAAGCGGCATTCAATTTGACCGCTAAGCTACGAATTCAAATCCGTTTCATTCTAAAATACTGCTTAAAAGACTGTATTTCAACAATTTCAAAGGCCCATTAACCAACTTTTATTGGACAGTAGTGAGTTGATGTATTGTAGGATTGTAAGTGCGCTAATCTTCCCTATACAAATTATACATATCCGACACCCATCCTTTCAATGTCTTTCTTAAAGATGCCGGAGAAATGACCTCTATCATGGCTCCTGCACTAAGTAATCTCATTGTAAAATCGAATGTAGGAGCAAGGAATAACTCAAAGTCAGCATATTCACCGTTATCTTCCAACAACTTCTGGCTATGATGCAAGGGAAGCGAGTTCATATATGGAATATGATCACGGTAGGCTCTGATAACTATCCGTTCGGGCTTTATATTGCCGTCGGATATAATTCCGTAATAATTTGAGAAGTAATCTGAAGCGGAAAAATCTTTGGGAAGCTTAAATGTGTCCGTTGTTATTTCCAAATCTTCAATGCGGTCAAGCCCGTAAATCCGGTAATCATTATAGTGGATATTGTGAGCCAGAACATACCATCGGTTTTCAAACAGTTTTACACAGTAAGGCTCGATCGGAAACGTGTGACTATTTAACTTGTTGAACCCGCAATAAGTGATTGTTACGACATGGTTTTCCCTCATCGCTTCAAGTAATGTGTCCAAATGGTTGTAGGCAGACGGAATTTTGCTGACCAGAATCCGGTTTTTCAGTGAAAGGTTCTCGCTGATAAGGTTGCTTACGGCAAACGAGTCGAGCATCCATTTTTTCAGTTCATCTTCATCAATGTCCTCCGGATTCTCTATATAATAAAGATAACCACCGGTTCTTTGACAAGAGATGATTATACCGAACTGACTGAAAATAGCATCTTTCCATCGGTTGAACGTAGCGCGGCTCAAAGGCTTGTAATCACTTAAGTCTTTGTTGCGCTCCCAACGGTCGGAAATTTCTTCCAAAGAAATCTTTCCTGCCTTGCGGATAGTGTCTATCAGCCATGTGTATTTTTGAAGTTGTAACATATTGCTTTTTGTTGGTTGCTGTAAAGTTAATAAAAACTTGTAGCATCCAATGCAACATCTCGGATAATACAACATAATTAACCCAATTATTTGATTCTTAACTGAACTATACTGCTTTGAGATTGAAAATCAGGCGCATGACACAGT
>ENA-OPJD01000078-OPJD01000078.1-human-gut-metagenome-genome-assembly--contig:-NODE-78-length-17285-cov-1.493500_pt1 | contig 17285 bp, 12 predicted proteins | sample MGYA00241413_ERZ501656 | MGnify/ENA primary metagenome ERZ501656 (study PRJEB25962, sample SAMEA2042287) | human gut metagenome | biome: human gut; feature: human-associated habitat; material: faeces... | reverse complement strand
AATCAATGTCACATCCGCCGGCAGCCACTTTACGTCTGCCAGATGCTCCATTATCTCGCGCTTTAGCTCCTGCTGCGGCGTCTCACCAGACTCAATCTTACCTCCCGGAAACTCCCAGCCCTCATTTAAAATCTCGACGGAAAATATGTAATCCAGTGGCTGCATTTTTCCATCTGCTTTATCTATTTTCTCTGTTCTTTCCGTGTCAAATATCTGATCTGCATTAGTTTTGTTAGTGGCATCTCCATTTAATGCAATTGTACAGAAAAATCTGCCTGTCTCAGGATTTATCATCTGATTAAACTGATTCGATAATTCGACTGATACATCTATCCTGCTGCAAACGAATCTCATATACAATCTGATAATTAAAAATCTTGCAGAATTTTACTTTGACCATTATGTGTCAATTCCTCATAGGTAATGTATTTCCCTGTACCGACCAAACCATAAACAATTGAATTTGTATCATTTGCATAATACTACTAATTACATTTTGTTGTTCATCAAGCGATCACTTTTTAGCGACCGCCTCTTCTATTATTTTGCTCTATATCCATCTTTCGATTTGGAAAGAGTTCCATCCATATATCTCTTTGTGAAGATTTTTGACTGTACGTATCAGATATAATACTTATCCTGTTCTACATTATCCAGCAGCTCACCTTCCTTGAAATTCTTCAAGGTCATTACTCTACCACAATGGTGACATTTCATCATAACTCTCGGCAGTACCGGATAATTTCTGTTACCTGTAACCATGTATGAAACTTTCATACTCTTCTTGCACTTCTTACAATAAAAATCTATAACTTTTAACTCTTTGTTCAATTCAGTTCGCTCCTTATTCATACAAAATCATCAATCTACAATTCTGTACTCGTAAAGGAAAGGGAAATAAATATCTGCTGCATATCCGGGACAGTGTTGGAATTCCTGGTCACTAAAAAACGAAGAATGAACAGATCAATAGAATAGCAAAGGAGAATAGCATGAAAAAAGTATTATACGAAGAGTTGCTTCCAGAAGAATTTGTCCAGAGAATGCAAGCATTGAGAAAGAGTACACAGAAATAAAAGACAGACAGAACTAAAAAAATCTCCATTGGCTGACAAAACCAATGGAGATTTTTTATTTTTTAAAGCAATACCTGAGAATTGGTTCCGTAAAAGATATCATCATGAAAAGCCAGTTTCTTCAAAATGGACTCCATATATTCCCAATTATCATCTACATCAAATTCATAGCTGTGTCCCCAGATATATAACAACTGTGGTTCATCCGTATCCATATTTAAAAAGCGGTCAATCCCACTCATAATATCTGCATCTGCATGATGGAAGCTAGGCTTAAACCTCAACAGGTCGGATTGTAAAGCAAAACCATGTGTATCTCCCGAAGTTCTTGCATACTGTATTCCGCATTCCTTTAATATTCTGAATGCCGATTCATCATAAGTGCCAAAGGGGAACACGAATCCTGCTATTTTCTGTTCATAGAAAGCTTCAAGATTCCTGATATCTGTTGAAATTTCATTGTATACAGTTTCCTCGTCAAGACCCTTCAGATTGGCATGGGTCAAGGTATGCGATGCGATTTCATGCCCTTTGTAAAGCTCCCTCATATCTTTCTGATTCATCCTGTGGACCACGATATTTCCCTGAGTAAATGTATCGGCTCTTGTCTGGATTCCACTATTCTGGTTAAATGTTGCTTTCATTCCATATTTGTTAAACAATGCGATCAACCGTCTATCCTGTTCTACTCCGTCATCATAGCTGAAAGTGACCGCTTTCTTCTTACCATTCCACATAATAATTACCATACCTTTCTATAACCTGCAAACTTTTCTGTTTCATTGAAAAATCATCTGCGCAAAATCCGCAAAGCAATGTCTCCACACATTCCAGTCATGCTCTCCGGGATAAATCCTTCTGATTTCATGAACACCCTTTTCCCGGATAATTTCATCCTCTGCCAGAAACCTTGGAAGGAAGCTGTCCTTATCCCCTATACAGCGCAAAAATGTATGGAAATAGCTGTTGAACGCCGGATTATCCATTGCCTTTAAATGAGTCTGCTCATAAGGCTTTCTGTCAACTACATCCCTATCCGGGTTTCCTTCAATAAAATCCCTTAAAAAACCGGAGAAGATTCCGACTTCGCTAAACAGATCTGGGTGATCGCATACAGTTCTTGTTGTCTGTACAGAACCCATGGACAATCCTGCCATGCCACGTTTTTCCTTGCATCCACCAAACTGATACTTTTTTTCTACCATCGGAATAATCTCTTCTACCAGCATCCGTTCCAGCAGAACATGGTTTAATCTCTCTTCTAAACCAAACTTTTCTTTTACCATGCCATCGCACATGACAAGGGCAAATGGTTTTATTTTTCCCATTTCAATCAAATTATCAAGTATGATATTTGCTTTCCCTGTTGTTGTCCAGGAAATCTCACTCTCACCGAATCCATGCTGCAGATACAGGACAGGAAGCCCCGCCGACGGTACACATGGCGGAAGATAAACAATAAACCGTTCCCAGTTATTGGAAATATCTGACATATAAAATTCGTGTACCAGTGTTCCATGTGGAATATCCCGTATTTCCGTCAGCTCATTTCCATCCGGCAGTTCAATATAATTATATAAATGGCAGTATCCATGCCCGATGGGCAGTTCAGGAAGCAGAACCTCCTGTCCGTCCACGCAGATCTGTACATAATTCACTGCTGTGGAGAACGGAAGCTCCAGAATCCATTTTTTCCCATCTTTTGTAAATGGATATGTTTTCTCCCCCAGTTTCATAGAAAGCTCTTTTGCATTTTCACAGTCCAGCTGTAAATAATTTTTTCCGTCTTTTTGGAAAACCATGCTGCTTTGTTCCATAAATACCCTCCTTGCTGCAAGTAATAAAACCATCTCTATATGGTGATATTCTCAGAATTTCATCTGTCTGCATGTTCTGACACCATTGACATAAATGTCATTTGCCAGTTCTGTAACAAGCCGCATATCCTGCCAGGTTTCACACTTATTCCCCATAAAAGTAATGTTATCAAAATGGACATCATGGACACGTACTTCTTCTGTTGGTGTCTGATACCCCCGGATTATGGAGACCGGGATATCTCCGTTCAGCACCTGGATATTATCAAAATAGATATCATTAATCTCTCCTTTGGCAAGCTGTTCCGTATATCTGCAAAGCAGAACCTTAATATCGAACAGTTTCTGTTCTGCCTGCTCTACTCTGATATTTTTATAATGTATATCATGAACATGGCCGCCATCTGCCTGATGGATGGAAATCGCCGCACCACCCATGTTTCCTTCATACTGGCAGTGTATAATATCACAATCCTCAAATACTAGGTCGTGGATTTCGCTCTGGAGGGAATAACCAAGCTCTATGGCATTACCGGGTTCTGCATTCCAGATCACGTTATTGTGAACACGCACTTTTGTTACGTCACGTACCGTTGACGGATCTTCAAACAATCTTTGGGATTTGATGCAGATACTGTCGTCTGTGGAACGAATAAAGCAATTTTTTACCTCTACGTCCTGGCTGCTCGTAATATCAATACCGTCTCCCGTTACAATCCTCGACATAATATTCATATCATCAATCACAACATGGTCACACGCTGCAGGAACTACATGCCAGGAAGGACCATCTACAGCAGTAAAGCCTTTTAAGAGTACATTATTACACCACTTGGCATAGATAAAGAAACGGAGTGCATTACTGTCCGGCAGATGCCAGCAGGCTCCGTTAATAATTCCGTTTCCTACAATGGAAATATTGTCACAATGGTCTGCGTATACACACCCTGATACAACAGCACCTTCCTCTATGTAAACCGTATCATTGGACTTTAAGGTAAGAACTCCTACATTATATACCTTGCCCTTTTCAAAGCAGATGGTGGTATCTGCCGGCTTCTCAATCCTGTGCGAGCAAAGCACAAACAATGCATCATGAAGACCACCATCTGTCTCTACAGTAAACTTTCTCGGTTCATCAAGATGGATATGGACTGTTTCTCCTTTTACAGAAGGAACTATGCCAAAGCTGGACGGACGGATTTCAAGTTTTTCATATGATGCATGGATTGAAATCTCCAGATCATACGCTTCGTTATCTACTACTACAACATAGTCAAACGAATCTGTATGGTATACCACACGCTCTGTTCCATTGCAGGTAACACTGTATTTTGTTGATTTTTCCAGTTCATCTACGGATTTTAAAATAAATCTCGGTTCCTTGACCGGGTCCGGATTAGGATAATAAATCAAATCATTTTCAAAATCCTTCATGTCTCTTTCCTCCTATGCTTGTATAATGTTCTCAGAAACAAGGTGGTCACTGCTGTTTCCAATACTAATACGCAGTTTCATTCCGCTGCTGACGGTTTCCATGTTTTTGCCATAATATGAGAATTCTTCCTGGTCAATAAAGAAATCTACATCCTTCTTCTCCCCCGGTTTCAGGAAAACCTTCTGAAAACGGACAAGCTCTTTCTTGGGACGTACTACAGATGCATATAATGTTTCATAATAACACTGGACTACTTCTGCCCCCGTAACATTCCCTGTATTGCACACATTACAATGTACATGTACTTTTTTATCCTGTCCTATCTGCACATCAACGTCCGAAATATCAAACTCTGTATAGGACAATCCATAACCGAATGGATATAACGGCGTATTCGGGATATCCATATATCTGCTGGTGAAACGGTTTTCTGAATTATCTTCTGTAAGTATATGTCCGGTTTTTACATCCCAGTAGCTTATGGGCACCTGTCCCACACACCATGGAATACTCACAGATAATTTGCCGGAAGGGTTTATTCTGCCATACACAATATCTATGATTGCTTCAGCTCCCATAGTTCCTGGTCTCCAGGCCATAATGACAGCCTTGGATTTTTCTGATATCCTCCGCAGATCCAATGGTCTTCCTGCAATTACCACAGTCACGATATTACTTGTACGTTCTGCTATTTTTTCAAATAACACCTGCTGCTCTTCCGGCAAAGTCAAGAACGCCCTGCTGGCAGCCTCTCCTGACTGGGATTCATGTTCCCCCAGTACACATACGACCGTATCTTCATGGGTTATCGTTTCCAGCCACTGCTCATCCCTTGGCTTGCCAGACAATTCCTGTTCCACCTGCCATACCTTACACTCTGCATCAGAAAGAATATTACATCCCGTAATACATTCTACTTCTATCTGCTTTTTTTGTAAAACATCTTCTATTGTTTCAACTGCCTCATGTTCTCCAAAAATTGACCAGCGGCTTAATAATTCTCTTGACGTTGTATAAGGACCTGCCCATATAACTTTCTTCTTCATGCTTAATGGCAGTATCTTATCATTTTTCAAAAGGACACAGCTTTCGCCTGCCAGCTGATATGCCTTTTCCCGGTTATGCAAAGTCAGTTTTCCACTCTTTCCAAGACCGGCAAACGGATTTTCAAAAAGCCCCAGCTGATTTTTCATCATCAGGACCCTGAATGCACTTTCATCAACAAACGCTTCCGGAATTTTGCCGCTTTCCACCAGTTTTTCAAGACACAGCATATAAGCAGGACTCATCATATCAATGTCTACACCGGCTTCTGAAGCCTGGATTGCTGCTTCTTCCATATCAGCTGCCACTCCCTGTTCTTCCAGCTGGCCTATGGAGCCCCAATCTGAAATTACAGTTCCCTCAAATCCTTCCTTATCCCGCAGAAGCCCTTTAAGAAGTTCCTTATTTCCGCTTATCGGTTTACGGTCAATAGCATTAAAAGCTGTCATGACCATAGCAGGCTTTGCTTTTAATGCCATACGGAAAGGTTTTACATACTGCTCCAGAAATGTCCGCTGGGATATTTCAACATCATTATATTCCCTTCCCGCATTCACAGCCCCATAACCTGCAAAATGCTTCAGGCATGCCGCTATTCCGGTATCAGCTTTCTGCTGATAGCCATCTACCATTGCTTTTCCCATGATCCCATTTACATATGGATCTTCTCCAAAGGATTCCATCATCCTTCCCCATCTGGGATCTCTTGAAACATCAATCATAGGAGAAAATGTTGCCCTTAGCCCTTCTGAAGATGCCTCCGAGGCAGCTATAGAAGCCGCCTCAGACACCAGTTCCGGATGAAATGAACACGCCTGCCCCAACGGAATCGGAGCTATGGTCCTGCACCCATGTATGACATCTGCCATAAACAGCAATGGAATATGATGGGGATGCTGTTCCATATATCTGCTCTGGATATCATAAATTTTATCTTTACCGATCACTCCAAGCACTGAACCGGCATATTGAATGATCCATTCCGGTGGCAACTGTTCGCCAACAACACCTGTGAGCACTGCCTCTTTATCGAAGTATGCGCCAGTGAGCTGCACCATCTGTCCTATTTTTTCCTGTAATGACATTTCTGACAGCAATTGCTGTAATTCATGTATTTCCATATATACTCCTTATGTTTAATCCGTTTATTTCTAATGTTTATTTCTCCATAGATCAGCCCGAAGCATATAAGACCGTATTTTACTCAAAGTAGATTGTCTTGCCACTTTCTGCGGACTGGTAGATTGCTTCCAGAATACGTGTGACAACTGCAGCCTGTGCAGGCTTCACAACCTGTTCTGCCCCATCAACAACGATGTGGTAAAACAATTCCTGTTCATAGTCTGCTGCTGACTTTTCTTTTCCTGAGAAAAATGCTACTCCACCGCTTGATAATTCCGGTTTCTCTACTACCTGTGTATTATGGTGGATGTAATTGATCCTAAGGCCATCTTTCATATCAGCTCCGGCTTTGGTACCACACAGGCTTGTTTTTGCCTCATCAACCTCCAGTGTGTTCAGTGCCCAGGCTGATTCCAGTTCGATCACTGCCCCATTTTTCATACGGATAAAGCCAAAAGCAGAATCTTCTACACAGAACTTATCCGGATCCCAGTTACCAAATGCATTTCCCTGGTCTGTCTGATCAGACAGCTTGTGGAAGGAAGCTCCCGTAACAGACTGCACTTCATAATTATCCATCATCCATAATGTCAGATCCAGTGCATGTGTACCAATATCAATCAGAGGACCGCCGCCCTGTTCTTCTTCATTCAGGAACACACCCCAGGTCGGAACAGCTCTTCTTCTGAGTGCATGTGCTTTGGCAAAATAGATTTCTCCCAATTCATCACTTTTGCACATTTCCTTCAGATACAATGAATCTGTACGATAACGGTTCTGATATGCTATGTTGAGAACTCTGTGTGTTCTTTCAGCAGTTTCGACCATCTTCTGTGCTTCTGCATAATTTTTTGCCATTGGCTTCTCACACATGACATCTCTTCCTGCCTCCATTGCTGCTATAGAGATTTCTGCATGGGAACGGTTTGGGGTAGTTACATATACAACATCCAGATCTTCTTTTAGAAGGTCACGGTAATCTTCAAATACTTTTGCATCTTCTGTGCCAAATTTTTCTTTTGTCTCCTGCGCACGCTCTATGATGATGTCACAAAAAGCCACCACCTCATAGAGACCACTTTTCTGCATAGCCGGGAGATGTTTTCCGTTAGCAATCCCTCCACAGCCTACGATTCCTGCTCTTAATTTTCTCATGGTATTTCCTCCTTATTTGCACTTTTCTGTGTTATATAACATATTTCTCCAGATATCTTTTACTGAGAATTAAAGACTTCTCCACCTTTTCCTTGGAATCCTCAAATGCTTTATCTTCTATTTCGATACATGTACAGCCATCATATCCTATATCAGTAAGTGCTGACACGTATTTTCCCCAGTCCACATCGCCAAGTCCCGGAATCTTAGGTGACATATATTCCAGCGGATAAGCCATGATGCCACAGGACTCTAATTTATCCTTGTATATCTTGATATCCTTGTAATGAACATGGAATATTTTATCCTTAAATTCATAAAGCGGGCGGATATAGTCGATCATCTGCCAGATAAAGTGGGACGGATCGTAATTAATGCCAAGATTATCACTGTCCAGGATCTTGAAGACCTCTCTCCAGATTGGCGGAGTTGTCATCAGATTCTGTCCTCCGGGCCACTGTTCCTCACCAAAAAGCATCGGGCAGTTTTCAATTGCTATTTTTACGTCACATACCTCTGCCAGTTTTATGATTGGTGGCCATATTTCTTTTACAAGTTCAAGATTTTCCCGTACATTTTTGGTCTGATCCCTTCCGATAAATGTTGTGACCATGCCAACACCTAACTTTTTACTTGCACGTATGACATTCTTCAGATGTTCAATAGCAGCATTTCTTTTCTCTTTATCTGCCGTCATTACGTTAGGATAATATGCCAGTGCGGAGATTTCTACTCCCGCTTTTTCTGCATATGCCATAATATGGGCTGCATATTCATCATCCTGGTTTACCCGTTCTGCATCTATATGGCTTACACCCGCATATCTTCTTTCTGCTTTTTCTTCTGGCCAGCATGCCACTTCCACACATTCAAATCCCTGCCCTGAAGCAAAATCCATCATTTGTTCATAAGTCCATCCGTCAAGGATTGATGTAATAAACCCAAGTTTCATAGAAAAATCCTCCTGTATCTGTTTTCCCTATTTTGCCCATGGAGTTGGTGTAAATTCTCCACCCCTGCACCATTTCAGATAATTCAGTGCATGAAGCTGTCCGGTCATCTCCAGTTCTCCGGAATATACAGGATCATGGTATCCCTCAATACAGATATCGTCCTCATATCCGTTACTTCTTAAAATAGAAATGATATCTCTCCAGTTCGTGTCACCAAAGCCCGGCATACGATGCCATACAAATGGGACTGCGCCTGATATGCCACTATGTCTTACAGCATCCCAGTCTATTGTTGCATCTTTTCCATGTATATGTACTATTTTTTTGCACCATTTTCTCAGCTCTGTTACCGGATCGATAAGCTGTACCATCTGATGTGTCGGCTCCCATTCCAGTCCGAAGTTATCATTCTTTACTTCCTCAAACATCACTTCCCATGCTTTAGGGTTAAAACCGATATTACATGTCGCATGTTCCCAGGTTCCATCCATAAGGCAGTTCTCGATTCCCAGCTTCACTCCCTTTTCTTCTGCAAGATCAGCCAGTTCCCGGAATACCTTGCCAAACTCTTCATATGCGGATTCTACCGGCTTTCCTTCCCACGCTCCTGCAAAAGTACTCACATGTGTAGCTCCGAATTTTCCGGCAGTGCAGATTACATTTTCCAGTGTTTTCCTATGCTCTGCATACTGGATAGGATTGCAATAGTAACCAACTGTCGTGATTTTGGAATCCGTACCTGCCAGCAGTTTTTCCGTGCTCAATGCCAGCTTATCAAGGTCAGTCCCTTCCAATGACATATGGAAATTGAGAGAAAATGTCTCAAATCCTTTTCCAATAAATCCCTTTAACCATTCTTCTGCCTTAGCTCCAGGAACGCATGTTCCTATTTTTATCTGTTTCATACTTATTTTCTCCTGTTCCTTCATAAATACTTATGATTCATACTGTCTATAATCAATCACCTGGTTTGTTTCTGCTGATTGGAAAATAGCTTCCATTAGTTTCATTACACGCATCACCTGGAAGAGCTTAATCTCCGGCTCTGCCCCATCTCTTATAACTGCTGCTACATTCCTATGGAAATCCGCAATATCTCCGGACACATGTGGCAGCTCTTCTTTCACGATTGTATCTTCCCGTCTCGGAGCCATGGTTTTGGTCAGACCTGCTGCTGTCTTTACCGGCACTACTTTCTCTTCGGTTATGCCTGTTTTCCGTATGATCTCACCATTTAACTGCCAGTCCCTGATTACCGCAGTACCATCTTCACCCAGTACATACCATCTTGGCAGGGAAATATAATTATTGGTACCTACTTCAACTAAGACTTCCGTTCCGCCTTCAAATGTCAGGATTGTGGTGAACCCATCATCCACTTCCTGATTGGTAATATGGGTAAGTGATGCATATACCGTTTCAATTTTTCTATCTCCGTAAAGATACAGAATCTGATCCAGCAAATGTACACCCCAGTCAAGAACCATTCCGCCACCATGTATTTTTTCTTTTCTCCAGTCGCCCGGAATACCCCTGGAACCATGCACACGGCTTTCTATCCGGAAGACATGCCCCAGCTTCTGCTCCTCTACAAGCTTTCGTATAATCAGGAAATCATCATCCCAGCGCCTGTTCTGGTGTACTGTCAGGAACTTTCCTGTTTCTTTGGCAACATTTTCCATCTCCTGAAGATCAGAAGATGACAGAGTCACCGGTTTCTCTGATATCACGTTTTTCCCTGCATGCATAGCACGGATTGCAATCGGCTTATGGCAGTCATTTGGAGTGGCAATCAGCACGACATCAATATCCGGGTCTGATAACATTTCCTCTTCCGAGCCATACACAGAAAAACCTTTTTCTTTTGCTTCTATTCTCTTTTCTTCCTTGATATCATAGATACCACCAATTTCAATTTCCGGTACATTTGACAGGATTTCCGTATGCCATCTGCCCATTCCACCATATCCTATCAGTCCGTAGATTACTTTGTTTTCCCGCATTTTATGCCTCCAATTAAGGAACAGCGGCTAATGAACACCATCAGCCGCTGTCTCTTTTACTTACCTAATTCATCGTTGATTTCTTTGAGAATCTGGTCACCGCCCTGATTCTTCCAGTTTTCAACGAAAGTATCGAATTCGCTGATATCCGCTTTTCCCATAACAATTTTTGCAAATGTTTCTTCTTCCATTTTTTTCAGGTTTGCCCATTTGGTCTGCATGGTTTCTGTCTGACCATTATATGCATTGTAAACCGGTACATATTTATCATTTACACTAGGAGCTTCACCAACCAGAATTGACACAAGTCTTGGAAGATTAGTTTTGGCAAGGTCGCTGTCCAGATTCCAATTATCCAGGCTGAAATCATCATAAGGTTCTTTTTTCAGTTCAGTAACTGCTTCCATATCACTCTTTAACAGTTTATGTCTTGAGAAGTCAACATCATCCATTGTAATCTCGCCTGCAAGATATTTTGTCAGGACATCATAAGATATTTCAATCTCATCTGCGTTGTCATAGACATTATACAAAGGATAAAAATCCGAAGTAACCATTTCTGTGGAGGTAATGCCATCTGCTACCCACTGTTGTTGACTAGCAATCAGATAGTTAATAATCTTAAATGCAGCTTCCGGGTTCTTGCAGCTTTTGCTTGCTACTACATATTTCGTTGTAGGCTCTGCCATATGCGTATAATAGTTTCCGTCCTCAGCCAATGGTGTAAAATATGCTCTCCAATCTGCTTCGCCTGCCAGTGTAGCATCTGCCACTGTATAACCACACCACCATGGTCCAAAGAAAATTCCGACCTTTCCAGCCAGAAGAGGTTCCTTACTGTCATTTCTGACAAGCATTTCCGGATCAATCAGTTTATCTGTATACAATTTCTGTATTTTTTCCAAAGCTGTTCTGGTCTCCGGCTGAATTGAACCATACTTTACAGTTCCATCCTCATCCTGCAGCCAGTACTGTGGATAAGACTGGAATCTGCTGAACAATGGATCCAGTCCATACTGGTTTCCTCCAATTGCATTCATGTGATCTGAATTGCTTGGTCCAAGAATTCCAATGGTATCAGCTTCTCCGTTGCCATCCGGATCCTGGGTTACGAATGCCTCTGCTACTGTTACCAGCTCATCCCAGGTTCTTGGAGCCTCCAGTCCAAGATTATCCAGCCAGTCCTGACGGATCCACATTTCATTGATGCCGCCAGCTGTGATATTCGGGGCTGGGATTGCCATCATCTCTCCCTTATCATTGGAGATACATTTTTTCAGCTCTTCTCCACCGGATTCCACATATCCTTTCAGTGCATCAGAAGCATAGTCATCAAAATACTGATCAAGCGGCTGGATCATATCATATTTCAGAAGTGCCCTGTACTGTGTCGCATTGACATTCATCAGCTCAGGAATCGTACCGCTTCCGATACACAGGTTCATTTTCTCATCAAAGTCAGATGAGGATGCAACCCAGTCGTATACGACCTCGATATTAAGATCATCCTTCAAAAAGCGTGTATAGGAGTTATCATCATAGCTCATTCCGTCAGGAATCTTCGCATTTGGATTCAATGAACCACCCAGATGGACCGTTACTGTCTCCGGATATTTTGACAGTGGGAGATCTTCTTTGGCTGTTCCTTCTGCCTCACTTACTGCTGTTGTCTGTGTGTTTTCTTCTGATGTTTTGCCGCAGCCTGCCAACGCAGTCGCAGCCAGTGCCGTTGCACTTACAAGTGCGATAATCTGTTTCTGTTTCATACTTCTTCCTCCTTTTTTATCCTTTTACTGATCCAAGTGTAATACCATCTACAAAATATCTTTGCAGGAATGGATATACGATCAGTACCGGCATCATAGCTATAAATATCTTTGCTGCATCCAATGAGAGATTATTTAATTTCATCGCCTGTGCAATCTGTTCTACGTTCATTGTGGAATAATCCAGTGTTACAACCATCTGCTGGATATAGGTCTGCAGTGGATAACTGCTTTGTCTTGTACTCAGGACCATTCCCTGGAAGAATTCATTCCAGTACATGACCATGGTAAAAAGTGCAATGGTTGCCACCATCGGTTTTGCCAGCGGTATGTATATGGATATCAGATTCCTCCACGGTCCGCCGCCATCAACAAAACATGCTTCTTCCAACTCTGATGGAAGATTTTTAAAAAAGTTCACTGCAAGGATTACATTAAACACCTGTAGTCCTGTTCCCAGCACCAGTCCCCAGATACTGTCCATCAGATGGTAGCTTCTCATAGTGATATACCATGGAACAGTACCACCGTTGAATAACATACAAAATACAAGAATCCACATGAAGATTTCTTTATGGGGGAACTGCTTTTTCGTTCTTGACAACGGGAACGCTGCCATAAGAATACATACCATGCTGATAGCAGTACCCAGTACTACTCTTTTTATAGATATCAGGAACGAACCCAAAAATCCACCTTCTCCCAAAATCTTCTGGTAGGAGAGCAGATTGAAGCCAACCGGCCAGAAAGCAACTTTTCCTGCATTAACGGCTTCCCTGCTGCTCAGGGATACACAGAGGACATACCATACAGGCATAATACAGATCAACATAACTATAACAAGGAACACCACATTCAAAACATCGAAAATCTTGGATCCGAGGCTTTTATTCTCAATCATAGATACCACCTCCTAAAACAGTTTATAACCGGTAAATTTATCTGCAAGCCGGTAACCCAGAGCAATCAATATGACACTAATCACAGACTTGAATAATCCGACTGCTGTTGCCAGAGAATACTGCAGATTCTGTAAACCAGCCCTGTATACCCATGTATCAATAACATCTCCTGTTGAATATACCAATGGGTTATACAGATTATATATCTGGTCAAATCCTGCATTTAATACATTGCCAAGAGACAGGATAGCCAGAAGTGCTACTGTCGTCCTTATACCCGGCAGCGTCACATGCCATATCCTCTTAAACCTGCCGGCACCATCTGCTGCTGCCGCTTCATACAATGATTTATCAACACCCAGGATAGCAGCAAGATAAACTACTGTATTATAACCGAACCCTTTCCAGATGTCCGTACCAATCACCAGCGGCTGGAACAGCTTTGCTTCCCCGAAGAAATTAATCGGGTCACCGCCAAACAGCTGTATCAGATGATTTATCGGTCCTGTATAACCGAAAATGTTCAGCACGATCTTTGCAAGAATAACCCAGGACAGAAAATACGGTAAGTATACGATTGTCTGAATCGGACGCTTCAGTCTTTTCAATGCCAGTTCATTTAATAATAATGCAAAGATCAGTGGGAAAATAATATTTCCAATGATCTTACCCACAGCAATAGTTACTGTATTACGTAAAACCTGTATAATGTCACTCATCTGAAACATATACTTAAAATTAGCCAGACCAACAAATTTGGAATGCAGGATGCCCTGTCCCGGATTATAATCCTGAAAAGCCATCACGATTCCAAACATAGGCACGATACTGAAAAAGAACAGCCACAGGAAAGCCGGTACCAGCATTATGTAATAATGTTTCACAAACCTTTTAATGTACATGAGTAAACCTCCCTTCCTTTTTGTTTAATATACACTATGATACCTCCCTTTCTTTTTTTAATTATTTTATCTTCTTCCCCCATATCCTGCTAGATGATATTGTTTCTAATTTTACCAAATATTTTTTATCACAAAAAAAATGTCCGATGAAAATCAGACATTTTTACTCTCTTTTCTGTATTCCGAAGGCATACACCCATGCTCCCGTGCAAATACTTTTGCAAAATAATGAAAATTATCATATCCAAGTTCTACGGCAATCCTTGTAATGCTCTTCTTTCCCTCCTCTATCCATTCCGCCGCAGTCTTCATTTTCCTGTGTATCACATATTGGTGAAATGTTTCCCCCGTCATCTCCTTAAACCTTGTACTAAAATAACTCCTGCTCATCCCTATCCGTTCTGCCACGTCTTCAGATCGAAGATTCTCCCCGATATGTCCATCCACATACTTGATAACCGCTGCAAAAGCACTGATATCATTTTTCTGTGATGAGCTAAGACTCTCTTCATAAATATGTTCCCTCCAGCGGTGCACCCAGTCCAGCATCTCTTCAACCGTATCCATCGATGGAAATTCCCCTTCTCCATCTGACAGGAGCTGAATATTATGAAAACTCTTAACAAAAATCCTCTCCGCACTCCGCAGACTGATTTCTTTTGTTTTCTGACAGAGATCTTCAAATTCTTTCTCACTGAAAATCCATCTGGTGTGCATCCATCTTCTGTTCAGTTCTTCAACTTTTTCCTGTTTTTCCTCCTCAACTTTTTCCTGTTTTTCCTCTTCTGCATGTCCATCTCTGCATGTCTGCATGTACTTTGCTCTGACCCGTTCCAGTATCGTTCCACACTCTTCCGGGGAAAAACTGATCTTTGAGATATAGTCTAACGCACCCATACGGATTGCCGTCTGTGCATAACTGAAACTCTCATATACAGAAAGAATTACAAATTTAATTTCCGGAAATTCCTCTCCGCACATCTGCATAAGTTCCAGTCCATCAATTTCCGGCATATCTATATCGGTAAATACAATATCCACCGGATGATTTCGGAGAAATTCAAGGGCTTTTCTCCCATTCTGTACATCTCCCACTACCTCGAATCCATACTTTTTCCAGTCCATAATAGCAACCAGACCTTTTCTGGCAAGTTTGTCGTCATCTACAATCAATACGTTCATCTGTCTGTCCCACCTTATTTTCTTCCAATGTAACCTCTTTGTCTTTCTCTTTTTTTTCTTCCGGTTCCCGGACAGGAAGAAGGATCGTAATTTTGGTTCCGAACCCTTTTTTGCTGTTTACAAACAAACTCGTCTGTCCATCATAAAATGATTCCAGCATAGCCTTGACGTAGCGCAGTCCGATACCTCTGTTCTCATTCTTCCAGTATCCCCAGTCATAATCAAACGGCTGGTTGATCTCATCAATCTCCTCCTGATTCAGTCCCTTTCCGCTGTCAGAGATAGTTACAACAGCAAAATGCCTTGCCACATCTTCAAACACCTGGATGCTGATCTTCTCATCATCCCCAAGACCATAGCGGATCGCGTTCTCCACAAGTGGCTGAAAAAGCATACGGACCGTTGGCTGGTCAAGATAACTGCCATCTTCTATATTCATCTCAATAATAAAATCATACCGCATCTGCTGAAGTGCAATATATTCCTTTACAATCTCCAACTCCATCCGCAACGTTGTCTGGCGGCCTTCTTTGCCCAGATTATAGGAAAGAAGCTTCTTTAGTCTCTGTACAAACTCACTGATCTCTCTTTGGTGACTCATTTGTGCCATCCACTGAATCGAATTCAGTGTATTGAGAAGGAAATGAGGATTAATTTGATAGAGAAGTTTCTCAAACTCTATCTTCTGTATGCTTTTTTCCTTTTCTACCATATTGCTGATAAGATTCTCAATCTGTCTCTTCATCTGTTCTACTTCCCTCATCAGGCTGTCAAACTCTGCAATGTCCGACTCTTCATGTACTGCCTGAAGAGCGCCATCCCCAATCTGCACCATCTGTCTGCGGAATTGACTCAGTGGTCGGCAGATCATACGATAAAGATAGAGGACAGACATGGAAAAGATCAGAAACGTTACAACTATGATGAGTGTCATCTTCATTCTCCACTGGTTACTCTTCTTGTGATATATATTGTCCGGCAGTGCCACTGCATTAATGTATCCCATCTGACTCCGGTATGCCATGATCTTATAGCCCTCTCTCGTCTGGACTTCATACTCCCCCTTTGAGAGTGATGCAGAAAACAGTTTCTGTCCCTGTATAATGACAGGATTTACGCTGTATTGTGCAACCCCTCTCTCATCCGTCTGAATATAAGTGTAGGGATATCCTTCCTTATTTATTTCTTCCGGGGTCTTCATATCAGCCTCTATTTCTGTGTAAATTTCCAGTTTTTTCCCATTGCCCAAAACTCCTTCCCTCATGACGGAAAAAACTGTTTTCTCACTACTCCCAAGAAAAGACGCATGGGCTGCCTGCATAACATTTCCCGCACACTTCACAACCTTAGGCAATGCGTTCTGTCTTCCGTCCAGTGTTCTGACATTCATACCGCTGATAAGTTCCTTTTTCTCTTCCTTGTCATAATAGGTAGCGCCTACCAGTTTTGTGTTGACATATCCTAATCCCAAAAGTTCTTGTCTAAGGGATCTCTGTTCAACAAACCTGTCAAAATTATCCACAGCATCAAGATAACTGTCCGTTACGTTTCCGATCAGACCGCCCGGTCCCATATAGTTCACAATACTGATCATATCATAATAGGCTTCATCCGTATTCTTCGTAATCTGATCCAGATACATTTTCATGTTATCCTCTATACTGTCATTCTGTATCATTCTCAGTTCCATATAGGATACAATTACCGCAGCCAGAAGGCTTGTCATCGCACACATCGTCAATATGCCAAGCATTTTTGCCTTCAATGTTTTCTTCTTTTTTTTCCGAAATTCCATAATCTTATTTACAATAAAAGCAATTGCAATCAAAATGAGTTCCGCAACAGTCTGCCACAGTCTGGATATAATAGAAATAATCACAGCATATTCTTTTGGCATAACAAGACCAAGTCCAAGCAGCATGATA
>ENA-OPJD01000075-OPJD01000075.1-human-gut-metagenome-genome-assembly--contig:-NODE-75-length-17332-cov-1.465879_pt1 | contig 17332 bp, 9 predicted proteins | sample MGYA00241413_ERZ501656 | MGnify/ENA primary metagenome ERZ501656 (study PRJEB25962, sample SAMEA2042287) | human gut metagenome | biome: human gut; feature: human-associated habitat; material: faeces... | reverse complement strand
CCGGGAGCCCGCAGTTTGCCACAACCGCTGCGAGGGAGATGGCAACAATTACAGGAAAGGCACCGGTTGCGACAATGCAGGATTATGTGAGTCTGGTGCATGCGTATACAAAGGGGCTCGGGCACCTGACACTGGAGCTGTGGGGTTATGATGAGTGTCACAATCCTGCGGAGGTGATTGCGCAGATGCACTATGACAGCGAGGAGGATTTCCGCAATCCGACAGGCTCGGTATTTTGTGCGCACGGCTCAGGCTACGTGGTGCCGTGGGATGAGGTCCCGGAGCATATGCACCTGCCGTATGTCTACCACGGAGATGAGTCTGAGGAGGCACTTGCAGCGAGTGCCCGCACGCAGAATGCATTTTCAGCGGAAGATGCGCAGGCGCTTGCCGGAAACCGCCGCAGGATGAGCTTTGAGAAAGTTGTTTCAGGTATGTCATCGGTGGAGCTTGATGCGCAGCTTGCAGATGTTTATGCCAGGGAGTTTGGCATGGGCAAAAACGATATCGCAGAGGATCAGAGGCGCAAATGGTCAGGTAAAAAGAAAAATGAGTATGAAGGTCTAAGTGGTAAACCGCGCACCGTAAAGCATGATAAGCACGGCAATCCGATTTATCCGAAGAAATCCCCGGGGGAAGAGTACCTGATAGTTGATGGATATAATATAATATTTGCATGGGAGGATTTAAAGGAGCTTTCACGCATAAACATTGATTCGGCGAGAGATGCGCTGAAGGATGTTTTATCGGATTACCAGGGCTATAAGGGCTGTCATCTGCTGCTGGTGTTTGATGCGTACAAGGTGAAGGGCAATGCCGGAAAGAGAGAGACCTTCCACAACATAGAGGTTGTGTATACAAAGCAGGACGAGACAGCCGATGCATTTATCGAAAAGACTGTGTTTGGCATACGTGACAGGTACAAGGTAACAGTGGCAACCTCGGACGGACTGGAGCAGCAGACGGTCATGAGCCTGGGGGCACTGCGAATGTCAGCCCGCGAGCTTAAGGAGCATATTGAGATGACGAAGCGTGCCGGGATGGAGGCATTCATATCAGGATAAACGATCATGAATGGTAACAATATGTGTATAAAGAGATGCTTATAAAGACATTTGTATGTCATAAGCAGAGATATTATAATAGTAAACATGCAAGAACATCAGAGATAAGGAGACAAGAAAATGGTAGTAAACGAAAGCATGTACCAGCTCGGAAGCGTGCGCTCAGCAATCAGGGAGCTTTTCGAGTATGGTAAAAAAAGAGCAGCAATTGTAGGTAAGGAAAATGTATATGATTTCTCAATAGGAAACCCGAGCATACCGGCTCCGCAGATAGTAAACGACACAATAAAGGAGCTTGTGACAGATTATGATTCTGTTGCGCTGCACGGCTACACCTCAGCACAGGGAGACGTGGAAACGAGAGCGGCAATAGCTGAATTTTTGAACAACACACACGGCACACATTTTAATGCGGACAACCTTTACATGACAATGGGAGCAGCTGCATCGCTGTCAATCTGCTTTCGTGCGTTGACAAGCGACGCATATGATGAGTTTATTACCATAGCGCCATATTTCCCGGAGTACAAGGTATTTGTGAATGCAGCAGGAGCAAGGCTTGTAGAGGTGCCTGCAGACACAGAGCATTTTCAGATAGATTTTGAGGCTCTTGAGGAGAGAATCAATGCGCACACCAGAGGTGTCATAATCAATTCACCAAACAACCCATCCGGCACAGTCTATTCTGAGGAGACCATCAAAAAGCTCTCAGACCTCCTTGAGAAAAAGTCTAAGGAGATAGGAAAACCGATATTCATTATCGCAGATGAGCCGTACAGAGAGATAGTCTACGACGGAATCAAGGTACCGTTTGTGACCAAATATTACGATAACACACTGGTATGCTACTCATACAGCAAATCACTTTCGCTGCCGGGAGAGAGAATAGGATATGTCCTCGTGCCTGATGAGGTGTACGATAAGGCTGAGCTGTATGCCGCTGTCTGTGGTGCGGGAAGAGCACTCGGCTACGTGTGTGCACCAAGCCTGTTCCAGAAGATGATAGTAAAATGCCAGGGGGCAACCGGTGATATCAATGCCTACAAAGAAAACAGAGACCTTCTGTACGAGGGACTCACAAGGATAGGCTATCACTGCTTCAAGCCGGACGGAGCCTTTTATATGTTTGTAAAGGCACTCGAGGATGACAGCAATGCATTCTGCGAGAAGGCAAAGGAGGAGGATGTGCTCATAGTAGCAGCAGACGGCTTCGGCTGTCCGGGCTGGGTGAGAATATCATACTGTGTGGATAGGGAAATGATAAAGCGCTCCATGCCTGCGTTTGAAAAGATATACAAAAAATATAATAAATAATAGTTGATTATAACGAATAAAAAATGCACAAATCCCGAAAATTATCTAAAACTGTACAGCTTTCGGCATTTTTAATGTATACTTTTTACAAAATCTGTGGAAAAGGGCTCTGTGTGACCGTTGTGTGACCATTGTTTTGTATAATGGAATAAAGAGTGGGAATATAAATAAAATCATAACGGAATAGTTATAAAAAATACAATAGAAAAGGAGATATGAGAGTGTTTAATAAAAAACTTAACAGGTTACTAGCAATCATGCTAGCTTCTGTAATGGGTGCGACATCACTTCCGGCAACACCGGTAAGTGCTGATACACCCTCTTCAGAGTATGATATATCTAACGACGCAGCTTCGGATGATATATCTGACAGTAAAATTCCAGATGAACAGGATTCGGATAATAATGCCACCGAGGAAAAACAGCCACAGCAGCTGACGGTAGAGTATACACCGGCGGATGATATTTATGTGGGGAACAAAGTTGTTCCGGTGGTAAAATCCGACAGGGCGGATGCAGCCGTTGACAATTTAAAATACACTGTTGTAGAAGGCAAAAATCTGATTGAAAAGGATACAGACTTTGCATCAAACGGTATATGGACAGCAAAGGATACCGGAACTGTAAGGATAAAGGTGACAAAAGCAGAAGATGACAAATATAAGTCAGCAGAGGCAGAATATACTGTTACCATCAAAGAATATGATTACAGCAGTATGAATAACAGCCTGACAGGGACAATGCTGCAGGGTACACAGTTTTATGTAGAAGCACCTACATTATCGCTGGCAAGTGACAATCAGGCGGTATATGTGGTTAGAAAAGGTGATGAATGGATTGAAGCTGATAAATATCAGCTTATGCCACAGCAGGGGGATAACAGACAGACTCTTGTAATAGCACGTAAGGACAAGGAAAGCGGAGCTATCACAGATATTGGAAGTCTGCAGCTCGACTACAAATATGATACACAGCCTCCAAAGATAACATTGAATCCAAAGGAGGATGATAAACCTGCTTTCACAAAGGATGCTGTGGATTATTATGGAAATGTCAGAAAAGTAGACATGAATATCCACGATGTCTCTTTGGATGATGGTTCCACACAGCTTTGGGTAAAGGTTGATGACCGGGAAGAATTCGATGTATTTGATGTCAATAATGCCCAGAAGCTGATTGATGCAGGAATAGCGTATAGTGACTGGATCGTGACAGGGGCTGATTATAGCAGCTGCATCACATTTGGTACAAAAGCGGATGAGGAACACAAATATCAGATAATCAGAATGCATGCGAAGGATCAGGCGGAGCATGAGTGTAATGATACAAGCTCAATAGAGCAGCCGTTTTATGTGGATAGAAAAGCGCCTTCAGGTACTATTGGATATGATGCTGATTTAATAGACGAGCAGAATATGGCCAGTCAGCAGGCAGCAAATGTATATGGACAGCTGGAGGATATCAGCGGAATAAAGCAGGCATTCTACTATGTGAATAAATCAGATGAAAGTGGCAGTATTTTAAATGATGAGCAGGTAAAAGCGCTTGATGATTCAGCATGGAAGCCGTTAGAGCTTATTGAGGATACATATGATGCCCGATATAAGTACAAGATTAATACATCTGATCTGAAGGATACTTCATATAACGTATATGTAAAGGCTCAGGACAATTGTAATGGCGAGACAGCATTTTTCTCCACATCGAAGCTGGTTGTTGATACCCTGCCACCGGAGCTTACAGTGTCCCAGGATACCATGACAGCAGCCGATGAAAAAGGCTGGCATAAGGATGATATAAGCTATATCGTTAAGGCTGCTGACAGCTTATCAGGAATTAAGAGTGTTGAATACACTGTATTTGACGGGAAAAGGAAAATTGTATCAGGACAGACTGTTGAGCTTGACGAGAGCGGGGAAGGAAGGATAACCATTCCGGCAACAGAGCAGTTTAACGGAATTGATCTGATGCTTTCAGTAAAGGCAACTGATTATGCCGGTCTTAAGACAGAGGTTAAAGGTGACAGCTTCAAGTTCAGCATGGACAGTCAGTCACCTGATGTCAGTATAGAGCCGGAAGCGGGCAAAAACAGAAAATATTTCAATGACGATGTCCGTATAAAAACAAGTGTAGCTGACAGCATTTCAGGTGTTGTATCAGCAAAATACCAGATAGTGACAGATGATCAGTCAGTATCGGATGATGAAGGTGCATGGAATGAGCTTGATGAATCAGGAATCATAAATGTATCGGCTGAGGCTTATCTGGATAAAAAGACAGATGTATATGTTAAAGCTGTTGATGAGGCAGGAAACGTGACTGTAGCGGATTTGACAGCAAGCGGCAGCCAGCCATTTTATATTCACAAGGCAGCGCCTGCAATAACAGTGACATATGGTACACCGGAGCAGCCGGATCCACAGTGCATCAGCAGTGTAAAAGGCACTGAGTATTACAGGGAAAACAGGATTGCAACCATTTCGGTAAAAGAGAATGAGCTTTTCTTTGACCCAGATGAAACAAAAATCAATGTAAAGGTTGATGGAAATGAACAGACACAGTCAGATGCGTGGTCTGAAAAGTCGTACTGGGTAAAGACAGGCGAGGGAGCAGAAGCTGTTTACAGTAAGCAGCTTGTATTCAATGCAGGACACAAGTATGAGCTGAGTGTCAGTGCAAAAGATTTGTGTGGTAATTCAGATAATGGATTTGAGATAGAAGGAGACAAATCAGCAGAGTTTGTAATTGACGTACAGTCGCCGACAGGAAATATCAGGTTTGACGGACTTTCAACAGGCATGGATACCGTGTGGGATTTATTGCTGCCAAAAGACAAATATGAGATTTCAAGATTTGCTGCCAAGAAGGTCAATATTGCCGGACAGCTTGGAGATGAGCATGGCGGCATCAAGTCAGCAGAGTATTTCGTTTCAGCAGAGGATGCAATAATTGACGTAGACAGTATTCAGGAGGCTGACTGGAAGACACTTGACAGCCTTAATGAGGATGGCACCTTCAGTGAACCGATAGAATGCGAGAACAAAAACTGCGTGGTATATGTCAGGGTTACAGATTTAAGCGGTAATGTTTCATATATCAGCACAAATGGATTGGTAGTTGATACATGCGCACCGGCAATATCAGTCATCACACCTGAGACAGCATCAGGAGTGTACAGTGCAGATGTGCCGGTAAGTATAGAGGTATCAGATGAGAATGCCACAGGAGTTGCATCAGGAATAAAGAGCGTAAACTATACGGTAACAAATATGGGACAGACGACACAGGATGGAACATTATATAGCTATGATAAGACAGCAGCGGGCTTAAAAGATCTGGAAAATCATGTAACAGAGCAATTTGACATAAGCGCGGCTTCAAACAACAGTAATGAAGTGCGTATAGATGTTACCGCAACAGACAATGCAGGAACGGCATACACAGTAACAAAATACATAAAAATAGATACAACAGCACCAACAGTGCAGGTAAGCTATGACAATAACAGTGCAGATACATCATTTGGAGACACAGCATACTTCAAAGCACCGCGAACAGCAACCGTAAAAGTAACAGAGCGTAACTTTGATGCATCAAAGGTAGCAGCGGAAATAAAAGCCGCAGCAGGTAAGGCACCTGCTCTTTCAAACTGGAGCACAGAAGGTGGAAGCGGTAACGGTGATGATACAGTACATGTTGCCACAATATATTACGGACATGATGACGATTACACATTTGGAATCGGAGTAAAAGACATTGCGGGAAATGCCGCAGCAGGAGTGGATTATGCAAATTCGCTTGCACCGACAAAATTTACAATTGATACGACAGCACCTGTTATTTCGGTAGCATATGATAACAACAGTGCATCAAACGGAAACTATTATAATAACAAGAGAACAGCAACTGTGACAATCACAGAGCACAATTTTGATACAAGCAGAATAGCACTGAGCATGACTGCGCAGGATGCAGGAAAATCAGTAGCAGCACCGGCATTTGGAAGCTGGTCAGATAATGGTGATACACATACGGCAACATTAAGCTTTGATGCGGATGCCACGTATACATGGTCACTTGCATATACAGACAAAGCCGGCAATAAGGCAAAAGACCTTGCAAAGCAGGAGTTCTGCATAGATACGACAAAGCCTGTTGTAACAATCAACGGAGTAACCCCGGGCTCAGTAAACAATAATTCAGGAAATATGTCATTTGTAATAGAGTGCACAGATACTAATCTTGAATACTTTTCACCGGTGCTTACAGTTGAGGTATATGAAAATAGCAGATTCGTAAGAAAAACGATTACCGGAAATGTGATATCAATTACAAACGGACAACGTGTAGAGTTTAGAAATCTCAATGAGGATGGAGTGTATTCACTGACATGCCATGCACAGGATAAGGCCGGAAATTCTTATGAAACAGTCAATATTATAGATGCAGGCGGAAAGCAGGTGACAGAGACTGTAGGGCAGGGAGGAAAATTGTTGGATTTCTCCATAAACAAAGGCGGTTCAATCTTCTCGCTGGATGACAATACGATGAAGCTTGTAAAGGATTACTATGTGCAGAAGGTATACCATGATGTGGTAGTCAGAGAGATAAATCCGGATGAAGTTACCAGCTGTACTGTCAAAGTAAATGGAAAAGCACTTAAGCAGGGAACAGACTTCAGTGTGAATAATGTAAGTGAAAGCGATGGCTGGCATAAGTACGAATATGTGATATCAAATGCGGTATTTGAAAAAGAGGGTCAGTACAATATCGTTGTGGAGACAAAGGACAAAGCAGATTCAGTTGCCTACAGTGATGTGAAGAGTGTAAATATTGAATTTATTGTGGACAAGACAGCACCTACATATACATTGACAGGTGTAGATAAAAACAATGAAAACTATATTGGCTCAAAGAATGCAGTATTGATGCCGAAGGATGATGGCGGAAAGCTTGGACGTGTAAAGATTACTGTAGTGGGCTCGGATGACAAAGAAAAAAAGGTTATCAAGGAAATGTCGGGAGACGATATGCTTGACTATCTGGACAAGCATGACGGAAAGATAGAGTTTGAAGTACCTAAGGAGGTGCTCTCTGCAAAAGACGGTGATTCAAGGCTTATGGTAGAGTGTGCAGACTGTTCTGTTGACGAAGGTGGAAAGACCAATAAAGTGAAAAAAATATATGGTAAGGATACAGAAGCAGATACAGAGATTGCCGAAGATGATGTACCTATGGAATCAAATTCGTCAGATGTCAAATCAGTAGAAACAAACAATGATAAGGCAGTATATATAATTGGAGCAATATTATTATTTGTACTTATAATTGCGATATTGATAATCGTTTATTATATGAGAAAAAAGATGAAAGAAAAGAAAGACAATGATGAGCAATAAGATAATTACCTATGTATTTACATTACCATGTGGTGGTGTGGGAAAAACAACAATGTCTGTGGCATGCGCGAAAGCGCATGCCCTTCAAGGCAGACTTGGCAACGAAGATTTTGAATTCTGGGAGGAGTGAGTATGAGATTTGAAATAGCAGCTGACACGGACAGAGGAATCGTAAAAGAAACTAATCAGGATAGTCTGCTGGTAAAGTGCTTCTCAACATGCAAAGGAGACATGGCATTTGCAGTATTATGTGACGGCATGGGCGGCTTATCGAAGGGTGAGCTGGCCAGTGCCACTGTAGTCAGAGCATTTGACAGATGGAGTGACGAGCAGCTGCCTGAGCTTTGCAAATCGTCGAACCCGGATATTGACAGTCTGATTCTGGAAAGACAGTGGGATGAAGTAATACAGCAGCAGAACGAAAAAATAAAAGCATATGGCAAAGCACATGCAGTAAACATGGGAACAACAGTGGTAGCGCTGCTTGTCACGCAAAAAGCCTACTACATTATAAACGTGGGCGATTCCAGAATATATAGCCTTTCAGACCATATAGAAAGGCTTACGACAGACCAGACATATGTACAGCGGGAAATTATGAATGGAAATATGACACAGGAGCAGGCTATGAGAGATCCGCGAAGGAATGTACTGCTGCAGTGTGTCGGGGCATCAGCAGAAGTAAAGCCGGAGTACAGGACCGGGGCAATGAAAAATGGAATGTCACTTCTGCTTTGTTCAGATGGCTTCAGGCATGAGGTATCAGAACAGGAAATCTATGAGATGCTGAAAACGGCAGCAACTGTAGATGGGCAGAATATGCACGACAGACTGGAGCAGCTCATCAGACTAAGCATGCAAAGAGGAGAGCGCGATAATATAACAGCAGCGCTCATAAAGGCACAGTAGGAGGAACAGATGCTTGAAATAGGCTCTTTAATTGACGGAAAATACAAGATACTAAACGAAGTTGGACACGGCGGAATGAGCGTTGTGTACCTGGCTATGAATGAAAGGGCAAACAAACAGTGGGCAATAAAAGAGGTCAGAAAGGATGGAGTAAAGGATTTTGAGGTGGTAAAGCAAAGTCTTGTTGCGGAGACCAATATGCTCAAAAAACTGAGCCATCCCAGTCTTCCTGATATTGTCGATGTCATAGATGAGGATGACAGATTCCTTATCGTAATGGATTATATAGAGGGAAATTCTCTCAAGACAGCATTGCAGGAGTACGGAGCCCAGTCGCAGAAAAATGTGATAAAGTGGGCCAAACAGCTATGCGATGTTCTTGGATATCTGCACTCACAGAACCCGCCAATCATATATCGTGATATGAAGCCGGCAAACATAATGCTAAAGCCTGATGGAAATGTGGTGCTTATAGATTTTGGAACAGCAAGGGAATATAAGGAAAATAACATAGAGGATACAACATGTCTTGGCACGATGGGATATGCTGCACCGGAACAGTTTGGTGGAATGGGGCAGACAGACGCGAGAACAGATATATATTGTCTGGGAGCCACAATGTATCATCTTGTTACGGGAATGAATCCCTGTGAGCCACCTTACGAAATAAGGCCGATCAGAGAAATTGACCCAACATTGTCAGGTGGTCTTGAACGTATTATTACAAAGTGTACACAGCCGGATCCAAACAACAGATATCAGAGCGCAGCTGAGCTGATGTATGACCTTGAGCACTATACAGAGATTGATGACATGTATAGGAAGAATCTAAAGAGAAAGCTTGCGGTATTTATCACCACATCAGTTTTGACGATGCTGCTTGGAACAAGCACAGTATTAAGCTATTGTGCGGCAGAACACAAAAAAAATGAAAACTATAATAGCATATTAAAAGAAGCGGATACCTATGACAATTATGACAATGGATATTACACGGCTATAGTCACCGACCCGACAAGGACGGAGGCATATATTAAGCTGAATGACAAACTGACAGACGATTTTGTGCTGGACAGGGATGAGGCGCAGATATTGAACAGGCTGATGGTAGGTATAGATTGCAAGGACCACAATGGCCGGGTGCATACATATGATGTCATGGCAAAGCTGAAAGAAAAAAATCCAAAGGGATATGAGGATGTATGCTATAAGATTGGTGAAAGCTTTTTATTCTACTACGAAATCAATGTGGAAAAAGACAGATACTCCAGTGCGGCGCAGTGGTTCAAGGAAGTAAAGGAGAATCATCCGGAGGCAGGAATATACTGTGAGATATCAGATTGTCTGACATTGATTAGCCAGTATGATGGAGCAAAGATACAACAGACAGAAAAAACATATGAAGAATACAAAAAGCTATGGAAGCAAATAAATGAGCTATATGCAAAATCAGAGGATTTTGACAGCTTAGACGCAAAGATTCAGGTATGGAATGAGATAGATGATATAGTTGACACAAATATCACATCATTTATAGCAGTGACAGATAAGGATAAAGTTATGGATTTATTACAGACAATAAAGGACAAAACAGAAAAGCTGGATAAATCCATAATGCGCGAGCAAATAACAGGATTGCAGGATAATATAGACAAAACAATTGAGAAGGCACAGAGCGTGAAGGAGGAAAACAAAGATGACTTATAATCAGTACAGGATGATATTTTACGTATCCTTCACCGCATTTGCCATAATGCTTATAGCTTCAATAGTCATACTTATAGTGCTTGAAATACCTAAGGTCATAGGTGCACTTACCGGAAAATCTGCCCGGAAAGGAATTGCAGCAATTGTACAAAAGCAGACAGCGGGACATATTGACATAACATCGTCCGGTCCGATAGCACCGTCATATAACCTGGCAGGGGAGAATAAGAAAAAGCCGGGATATACACAAAATATAGATGAAACTACTGTGCTGGATGCACCGACAGAAGTATTGCAGGATGAAACCACAGTATTGGAAGATATAACCGAAAAGCTGCAGAAAACCAATATCAGGTTCGAAGTAACAAAGAAAATAGAATTTTTACATACGACAGAATGTATCTCATAAGGAATGGAAAATAGCGAATGTCTAAATTAAAAGTAAGCATAAAAAAATCGACCGTTACTGCCATGATGAAGGCAGGACGAAAGGAAAGAATAAATGAAACCGAACTAAGCCAGCTAGCCAGAATAAAACCATGTGGAATCATGCATGTGACAAAAACAAAAAAAGACAGTGTCACATATACGTGCCCTGCAAATATAAATCTTACCGATAGATTGAAAAAAGCCGTAAGCAAATATGATTTCTTTTTCATGATGGAGCAGATAGTAATAATGGTTCAGGATGTATACAATAACGGACTGAACGTAAACAGTGTTCGTTTTAATATGGATGACGTATACATAAACGAGATGACAAAAGAGATGTACTTTATATATTTTCCGATAGTGGGAGGACAGGAAAGTGCAGATATTGTTGGGTTTATAGAAAACATAATTTATACAATGACACCTGTTATCAATGAGGATACGAATTATATATCCAGATTTATGTATTATGTCAGAAGCTTCCATGGCTTCAACGGCAATGCAATAGAAAAATATATCTCACGCGAAGAGCGTGCAGTTGTGAACGTGCTGAAAAACAAAGCAGTGACAATGCAGCAGACAATGCAGCAACAGATAATGCAGCAGGTAATGCAGGGCAGCATGGATGGAACTACAGTGTTGTCAGATGATGGCATATCCGTACAGCAGATACAGCAGATGCAACCGGTGAACTATCATTTTGCAAGTCTTACAAGGCAGGTAACAGGTGAAAAGATAGAGCTTGGCAAACCGTCGTTTGTGCTGGGAAAGAATCCGGAAAAGTCAGATTATGCGGTAGCAGGCAATACGAATATCAGCAGGGTGCATGCAGTGATAACCACGCGAAACGGACGTTATTATGTAATGGACCAAAATTCTACTAATGGCACATTTATCAATGGAAGGATAATAAAGGCGGGGCAGGAAACAGAGATATTACCGGGAGACTGTCTGATGTTAGCTAATGAGGAATTTATATTTAATGAATAGAAAAGTATTGGAGTGCGAAAATGGATGAGAATGAAAAGAAAATAGTAAATTTTATAGACGAAATCAGGGGACAGACACACGAATTGGAGATACCCATAAATATATCTGCAAATACTTTAATAATAGCATTAAAAAGAGCATATGATTTAAATTTAGATGAGAATAATACTACAGAGTGTTATATGGCATGTGAATATCCAATAGCATTTTTAAAAGGGAACAGGACACTTGCAGATTTTGGAATCAGAAATGGTTCATCAATTATATTCAGGAGATAATGAAAATGGATAATTTTGGATGGTCAATAGCTTTAGTTCCGGGAACACCTCTTATTATAGGAGATACGCCGGATGCTCATATACAGCTGCAGGGGGCTTATGGAAGGGCAGCAAGAATAGCATTGCAGATGGATAAAAGCATGATGTATTCGATACTATCAAAGTATAGTGGTGATTACGATACATGTGTTAATGATAAAATAATACAGAAATCCGCTAAGATAAATAATCATGACTTTATATCGATAGGTGATTTTATGGCATATTACAATAGAGGAAAGATTTATTTTGATTATGGAGTTATCAAAACTAATGGTGTAGATGTCAGACCGGAAAGTATGAGTATACAGACAACATACCCTGTTTTTATTCGTAATACCAGGATACAGGTGAAAATGGATGAGACTCCGATAGATATACTTGAACCCGGAACTGTACCTAAAAAGCCAGAATTAAATTTGATTACAACATTGTTTCCACCAGTATTTATGATGGCAATGATGATGTTACTTAAAGGTACAATGAGCGGATCAAGTAGTTCATTTATGATGTTTAGTGTATGTTCAATGGGAGTGGGTGTACTTACATCAATATTTGGTATTGTAAACAGAGAAAAGCAGTATAAGAAGACTTGTATTGAACGACAAGATACTTATAAATTATATATCGAAAAGAAACGTAAAGAAATTGAGAATATTCGAAGAGAGGAGCTGGATTGCCTAAATGATCAGTATTACAGTACAGTACAGGATATAAGTCATATAGAAAATTTTGATACAACTTTGTTTGACCGTATTCCAACAGATCATGATTTTCTGGAAGTGTACTTAGGACGTGGAAATGTAGAGTCATTACGTCAGATTAATTATAAGAAACAGGAGAAGCTGGAGGTTGGAGATGAATTAAGTTGTATTCCAAATCATGTTGCCGATGAATACAGAGATATAGAAAAAGCCCCTCTTACATTGAGTCTCAGGGATGCTAATGCTGTTGGAATAGTGGGTAATGAAGAATCACTTTATTGCATGATGAAAAATATAATAGTGGATATAATAAGTAGGCAATATTATGGAGATATTAATCTTTATGCATTGATAGATAAGGATGAAAAAAAATACAAATGGTTAAAAAACCTAAAATCAATACAGGGAACCGGAGAATGTCGAAATATAGTTTGTGATCAGGAAAGCAGAAACAGGGTGTTCGATAATCTCTATAAAGAGCTGACATTGAGACAGGATGAAAATACAAGTGGAAGATTTAATATTGTCGTTGTTATGGAAGACTATGGAATAAAAAGTCATCCAATTTCTAAGTTTATAGAGCATGCTTCAGAACTTGATACAGTATTTTTGTTTTTTGAGTCAAAGCTTTCACTGTTGCCACTTTACTGTAGTCATATCATAGATATATTTGATTATGAGAGTGCCATGGTATATGATTCGCAGAATAAGATGCATAAGAAATACTTTGAGTATGAGAGTATAGATGATGAAAGTATGGAAAATATAGTCCGCATTCTGGCACCGGTAGAGTGTGAAGAAATCAGTCTTGCAGGAGCATTGAGAAAAAATATTTCATTGTTTGAACTTCTTGGAGTTAATTCAGTGGAAGGATTGAATCTTGATAGCAGATGGGAAAATTCAAAGATATATGAGACGATGGCTGTGCCACTTGGTGTAAATGTTAAGGATGAAATAGTGTATCTGAATCTTCATGAAAAATTTCATGGACCGCACGGACTTGTGGCAGGAACAACGGGTTCTGGAAAAAGCGAGATTTTGCAGACATTTATACTTGGAGCAGCTACATTGTTTCATCCATATGAGATTGGATTTTTGATAATTGATTTCAAAGGAGGAGGAATGGTAAATCAGTTCAAGGATTTACCACATCTGATTGGAGCTATAACTAATATAGATGGAAATGAAGTACAGAGATCGTTAAAATCTATCAAAGCAGAGCTTATGAAGCGGCAAAATTATTTTGCGGAGGCCGGTGTAAATCACATAGATAAATATATTCAGTTATATAAAGAGCATAAGGTATCTGAGCCATTGCCACATCTTGTGATAATAGTTGATGAATTTGCAGAACTTAAAGCAGAACAGCCTGAATTTATGAAGGAGCTTATTAGTACAGCACGAATAGGTCGAAGTCTTGGGGTTCATCTTATACTGGCCACTCAAAAACCAAGTGGAGTTGTAGATGGACAAATATGGTCAAATTCAAAGTTTAAGCTGTGTTTGAAGGTGCAATCAAAAGAGGATAGTAATGAAGTATTAAAAACACCATTGGCGGCTGAAATAAAGGAACCAGGACGTGCTTATCTCCAAGTTGGAAATAATGAAATATTCGAGTTACTACAGTCAGCATACAGTGGGGCAGCGGCTGTATCAGAAGGGGAAGAAGAAGATAAGGAGTTTTCAATTTATGAGTTGGATTTTTCTGGCAAAAGGAGTCTTGTTTATCAGAATAAGAAGAAAAAACAGAAAAGCAAAACACAGTTGGAAGCAGTTGTGGATTATATAAAAGATTTTTGTGAGCAGACAGGTATAGAGAGGCTGCCAAGTATATGTATGCCACCGCTTCCGGAAACAATTGCTTATGAACAGTCAGAGAAAAAGTCAGGAAGTGAAATATGGGTAAACATAGGTATAGTTGATGAACCGGAGCGTCAGCTTCAGAAAAAACTGGAATTAAATCTTTCAACGCAGAACTATATGATTATAGGTTCAGCACAGAGTGGAAAGACTAATTTGTTACAGACAATCATAAGAGGAGTAGCTGAAAATTATACTCCTCAGGAGGTTAATTTATATATCATAGATTTTGGTTCCATGATATTGAGAAACTATGCAAATTTAAATCATTGTGGAGGAGTGGTATGTTCTGATGATGATGAAAAGCTGAAGAATCTGTTTAAATTATTGAATAAAGAGATTAATTTAAGAAAGGAAAAACTTGCAGAGATAGGTGTAAGCTCATTTTTGGCATATAAGGAAGCCGGAAAAACAGACCTTCCACAGATAATTGTCCTGATAGATAATATGACAGCTTTAAAGGAGATGTATTTACAGGATATAGATTATTTATTGCCTTTATTCAGGGATGGAATTGCTGTTGGAATGACATTTGTAGTAGCTAATTTACAGACATCCGGAATTGGACAGAGGTATCTAAGCAATTTTGAAGGAAGAATAACATTGTTTTGTAATGACTCTTCAGAATACAGTATGATGTTAAACGGAGTACGTTTGTCTATTCCTAATACACCGGGACGATGCATGGTGCAGTTGGATAAAGAAGTATTGGAGGCACAATTGTTTATATCATTTGAGGGAGAAAAAGAATATGAACGTGTACAGAAGATAAAGAGTTTTGTCGATGAGCAAAACGATAAATATATAAATCAAAAAGCAAAAGTTATTCCAGAAATTCCAAAAGAACTGACATTGACATATATTCAGTCACAATTTACGGAAAGTATAAGTGATGACAAAGTGATAATAGGTCTGGATTATACAAGTATATTACCGGTGGCAGTTGAATTAAAGAGCGGAGATGTGCTCTCCATGACAGGAAAGAATCAGACAGACAGGGAGACTTTTGCAAAATATTTCATGGATACAATTGTTCAAAAGGCATCCGGCAATACGGAGCTATATGTATTGGATGATGCGACAAAGAAAATGGGAGAATGTGAATTTAATCCTAACACCGCAATGTATCTGACCTCATATCATGATGTACCACCTATGATTGAGGAAATAAATCAGAGAATTGAGCAACGATATGAGATGTATTCGGCAGGAATGTTTGACGAGTTAGAGATGGAACCATGGATTATTCTTGTGATAGATAGTGCAGATATCATGTTGAATATGAGTGGAGATAATAAAATAATGAAATATATGAAGGAATGGCTCGGTAAATATAAGAACATGAAAATATTCGTATTTATGCCAGATATAGAAAATAATTCTATCAGCTTTAATTCTCCTGAGATGCTTAAGATAGTGAAAGATAACAGGCATTACATGGTATTTGATGATGTATGTAATATTAAGATATGTGACATCTCAGTTAGTGCAAGTAAAAAATATTCAAAACCTATAGAGACAGGGGATGCTTATTATATAAAGGACAATGAATTGGTAAAGATTAAAGTTGTCAGACAATCATGATGGAATACTGCTTAGCAGTTTTACCATAAATAAATTTAAAGGAGGCCAATGAAAATGGCAATTAACAAAGTCGATTATGACGTATTAACAACAGGAGTATCAGTATACTCAAATCAGGCGGGAGCAATTGATGATGTCATCAAAACCCTCGTAAATATGAATGGACAGTTACAGGATGGATGGACAAACCAGACAGCCGATGCATTCATCGAGAGATTCGAAAGCGAATACAAGCCTGCCCTTTATAAGGTAGAAGAAGCTGTACAGAGTATTTCTGATTTCATCAACAGCTACATGCAGAACAGACAGGACGATGATGCAAGAGGAGCCGCAGCAGTAAGAGGCTAATCAGAGTCATTTTTTGAAGGTAAATGCGGCATTTGCCGCATTTACCTTCAATATCCTATATGAGAATGAATGATAAGGAGAATAATGCAATGGTACGAGACTTTTCAGGCGAGGCAAAACAGGAACTCCTGCAATATGTGGATAGTATAATATCAAAACAAAGATGGGAAGAAATAGCAAATACAATAGTATTTTATAATGTCAGTATTCCCACTATAGTTAGCCGGTTGGGAATTAAGGGATGTATAGATAGTGTTGGAAATTATTATAGTAATTTGATCAATAAAAACAAGGCAACAAAACGGCAGATAGAAGAAATATTTGCAAATGTACAAAGCGTAGACACAAAATATATGGGAAAACTCTCACAGTATATAAATACAGGAAACCTGTGGGTTAAATATATAGATGATCTTTCGGGGTTAATTGATCCGAATGGCGGAAATCTTGATATTAAAAAATATAAAGCAATTTTGGATGCGGATAAAGAGAAATTGAATGCAGCAAATATGAGTGTGGTTAAAACACTTGTAAGTGATGGAAAAGTGGATGAAGCAACTGATTATGTGGATGTAGTTGATAATCTTGATTTGACATATGATGAGATTGACAATACTATTGACAATCTGTGGAGCGTGCTTTTCACTACCGGTTATCTCACCAAAATTGGTGAGGTCAAGGTGCCTGACAGCGAGAGCTATGCG
>ENA-OPJD01000061-OPJD01000061.1-human-gut-metagenome-genome-assembly--contig:-NODE-61-length-19163-cov-1.718286_pt1 | contig 19163 bp, 13 predicted proteins | sample MGYA00241413_ERZ501656 | MGnify/ENA primary metagenome ERZ501656 (study PRJEB25962, sample SAMEA2042287) | human gut metagenome | biome: human gut; feature: human-associated habitat; material: faeces... | reverse complement strand
CTCAAAATAGAAAATAGAGATAGGGTTACTTACAATCTATAAGCTACAACATAAAAATCTCCTGCTTTTAGTCCTATAATTACAATAAACAAGGGCTAAAGCAGGAGTTTTTTTTACTTCTAGGTTTTAATCTATAAGATTTTTACTTTTACAATTCTATTTTGAGGCAGCCTCATTAAAAATTGCATCAAGATCGGCAGAGCATGACAAACCGGAAGCTTCGAGTTTTACGGAGCTGCTGCTAATTCCTGAGGCTCCGGAAGCTGCTGCATTATATGTATTTGTATCTGAGCTGATGCCGGCTGGAGAACCGGAATAAGCCACTGTATTATTAACTGCGGCAGACTGTGGTGCGGTACTGCTGCAAAGCTCGATATTTATACCATTTTGATCAAAGAACCTCTGTACAAGCGATATATCAACTGAGCCACCGTTGCTTTGGGCAATCAGTCTGTCAATGGCAACAGCAGCTTCAGCCATTTTTGCATCGTCAAGCACCTGATCAAAATCAGCACCGTTGCTATTGACAGCGGAGCTGCTATTGGAAGGAATGTTATCACCGGTTACAGCAGCCTGACCGGTAGTTATATTATTTTTTGGTGTATTATCAATATACTGAAGTACTTTAATGTTCATTTTCCTGTTTCCCTTTATATCTTAATTTAAATAGTTATATCAGTTTTGAATAGTTATATCAACTATACTTAAAAAAGTAAAGACATTTACCTAATGAGAAATTATACCATAAAAATTCTTGAAAATATACCCATTTTGTTGTAGCATATGTTTTAGTACACTTTACTATGTAAAAGTTAGGAGATAAACATGAAAAAGACACCATTTGTGACAAAACAACAGGTAGAGGAGATTGTTAAAAAATTCCCTACACCATTTCATTTATACGACGAGGCAGGCATCCGCGCCAACGCACAGGCTGTAAAGGATGCATTTGCATGGAATCCGGGCTTTAGAGAGTATTTTGCTGTAAAAGCTACCCCAAACCCATACCTGCTCAAGATTTTAAAGGATTATGACATGGGCTGTGATTGTTCATCATACACAGAGCTTATGCTTGCAAAGTCATGCGGCTTCGATGGAGAGCATATTATGTTTTCATCAAATGATACACCGGCAGAGGAATTTGCATATGCAGACAAGCTTGGTGCTATCATCAATCTCGATGATTTCACACATATTGATTTTTTGGAGGAAACAATCGGACATATTCCGGAGACAATAAGCTGCAGATATAATCCGGGCGGAGTGTTCACACTGTCAAACGGTATCATGGACAATCCGGGAGACTCCAAGTATGGAATGACAAAGGAACAGCTTTTTGAGGCATTCAAAATTCTTAAGTCAAAAGGCGCTAAATACTTTGGCGTGCATGCATTCCTGGCAAGCAATACAGTAACCAACGAGTATTATCCACAGCTTGCAAAGGAGCTTTTTGAGCTGGTTGTTGAGCTTAAAAATGAGACCGGCTGCGATATTAGATTTGTAAATCTTTCAGGTGGAGTTGGCGTGGCTTATAAGCCGGATCAGACACCAAACGATATATCGGTTATCGGCGCCGGTGTACATAAGGTGTACGATGAGGTTTTGGTACCGGCAGGAATGGGCGATGTGGCTATTTACACAGAGATGGGACGTTTTATGATGGCTCCGTATGGCTGTCTTGTGACAAAGGCTATCCATGAGAAGCATATCTACAAGGAGTATATAGGAGTAGATGCGTGTGCGGCAAACCTTATGAGACCGGCTATTTACGGCTCATACCATCATATCACAGTGCTCGGCAAGGAGGATGCACCTTGTGACCATACATATGATGTGGTAGGCTCACTCTGTGAGAACTGTGACAAGTTTGCAATTGACAGACAGCTTCCGAAGATCGATATGGGAGACTATCTGGTAATCCATGATACAGGAGCACACGGCTTCTCAATGGGCTACAATTACAACGGACGACTTCGCTCAGCAGAGATATTGCTCGAAAGCAATGGAGAGGCAAAACTCATCAGAAGAGCAGAAACTCCGGCAGACTACTTTGCAACCTTTGACTGCTTTGATGATATTAAAATAACAGAGTAATCTGCTAGCGCACCTTGCAGAGCACGTGTCCGAATTTTATCCATTTGCTCATATCATCAACATTATCGCTGTCGACATAAAAGGTCTCACCGTAATTGTTGATTGGTGTGAGCTCACATGGGTTTTTCTGATGCAGTTTTCTGATGTATGCACGCTTGTTCTGTGCGTTGATAAAGATACCGGTATCGCCGTCGCGGATTGGGTTTCGACTGATTAGAAGTATATCGCCTTTATTATATACAGGATGCAGATGATTGCTTGTGATGCGGATTCCGATGTGAAGGGCATCACCGAAGGCTTTTCTGTAATTTGAAACATCAAGCTTTTCGACATTGTAGGAGTCCAAAATCATGCCGTCGGTCATATTGCCTGTCGGGATGAGGACGGAAATCAGATCCTCCGTATGACAGCTTTCATCCTTGTAGGCAGACAGCGCAAGCTCAGTGTCTATAATCGAGTCTATAAGTATGCGCTGGCTTTTGGAAAGCTTTTTGATGCGCTTTACAAGGTTTATTACATCATCATTGAAGCCTGTTAGTTCGCAGGAAAACCGTCCTGTCAGCTTGTATATCAGGTAAGCGGTGTAGATGTCTATACGAGAGGATTCTCCGTTTGCTATCCGCTTGTAGGTGGAGAGTGACATATCAAGTGCTTTTGCAAACTGTGCCTGGGACATACCAAGCTTTGTGCGTTCGCGCTCAATATTTGTCGATATGTTGTTTGCTATTTCAAGTCGGTTCATTTATGAGCTAATCTCCCTTCTTTTTAAAAAAATAAACTCCAAATTTGGTCAAGTATTGACATGCGCAATACACTATAATGGTTATTGTTGAAACATAAATAAATATATAAGAAACGTCAATTACTGTCAAATTAAAATGTTTGTTATATAAAAAGGGAGGTGTCCTGAAACTTAATTAGTGTAAGCTGAATGCAGCTTACACTTTTTTTATTTAAACAAATGCAGCTTTATTTTTGATAAATATCAAAAAACTTTTTTGAAATAAATGTGTCTGAGGCATTGATTAGAACACCGCTAATTGGTACAATGTTTTATTATATACAAAAGAGTAGGTGAATATATGTCGCTAAGTTTCAGAAAGTGGCGGGAAATGGCGCTGACTGAGTACCCGGTAGTGAGTGATAAATACTACAAGAAGGTGTACGAAAACATAGCCACAGATCCGCAGACAGGGGAGAGTATACTTGTACAGCTTACATTGCAGGGAGTTTTGGATAAGTGCGAGGGTACTAATTTTGAGGAGCCAATCAGAAAGTGCATTATGAAGTGTGTATACACGGGCTGTAAGCTTGAAAAGGAAATAAATAAGGTGATGAATCAGTATTACGAGGTCTAGATATAAATGAATGATATAGCAATTGATAAAGAACACTTACATTATTTGGAACAGCTGTCGGAGATGTATCCGACAATAGGCAAGGCATCATCTGAGATTATCAATCTGCAGGCTATTTTAAACCTGCCAAAGGGCACAGAGCACTTTGTATCTGATGTGCATGGTGAGTATGAAGCCTTTTCCCATGTGCTGAAAAATGGTTCTGGGGCTGTAAGAAAGAAGATAGATGATGTATTTGGTCTGGCGATGAACAAGGCTGACAAGGCTGCGCTTGCCACACTCATCTACTACCCAAGGGAAAAGATGGAGCTTATTAAGCAGGACGAGCCGGATATGGATTCGTGGTATAAGACGACTCTTTATAAGCTGATAGAGGTGTGCAAGACCGTTTCATCAAAGTATACGCGCTCCAAGGTGAGAAAAGCTTTGCCGGAGGAGTATGCATATGTTATAGAGGAGCTCATCACAGAAAAGCCGGAGGTGTTAAACAAGGAGGCTTACTACGAGTCGATCATCAATACAACAGTGGAGCTGGGCACTGCGGAGGAGTTTATAGTGGTGCTTTCCGAGCTTATTCAGAGACTTGCTGTTGACCATCTGCATGTGCTTGGTGATATATATGACAGGGGAGCGGGGCCACATCTGATAATGGACAGGCTGTGCAGATATCACTCGCTGGATATACAGTGGGGCAATCACGATATTATCTGGATGGGGGCAGCCGCAGGAAATCCTGCATGTATTGCAACTGTTGTCAGAAACAGTATCAGATATGGTAATCTGGACGTGGTCGAGGAGGGCTATGGCATAAATATGCTTCCGCTTGCTACATTTGCGCTGAAGGCTTACAAGGATGACCCATGCACCAGATTTGTGTTTAAGGTGGCTCCAAGTGGTGCAGATAATATGGAGAGTGATCTGATAAAGAAGATGCACAAGGCCATTGCCATCATACGTTTCAAGCTGGAGGGACAGCTCATTAAGAAGTGGCCTGAGTATGGCATGAAGGAACGATTGCTTTTGGAACATATTGATTATGAACAGGGCACTATAGAGCTTGAGGGCAGAACTTATAAGCTTCTTGATACAAGCTTTCCGACAATTGACCCGGCTGATCCTTACAGGCTGACAGAGGGGGAAGAGGAAGTCATACAGAGGCTCAGGAGCTCGTTTATTCATTGCGAGAAGCTTAAAAACCACGTTGGGCTGCTGCTTAAAAGAGGCAGCATGTACAAGGTATATAATGGCAATCTGCTTTTCCACGGCTGCATCCCGATGGAGGAGGACGGAAGCTTCGCAAAGGTAAATATCTACGGCAAAGAGTATAGTGGCAAGGCTTTGTTTGATATACTGGAGACTTACGTCAGAAAGGCTTTTTTCTCGGATGACAGGCTGGAAAGACAAAAGGGCAGCGATATCATGTGGTACATATGGACAGCACCATATTCTCCGCTTTATGGCAGAAATAAGATGGCTACGTTTGAGAGATATTTTATAGATGACGATGACATGCAAATAGAAAAGAAAAACTTTTATTATGACTATATAAACAAACCTGAGTGTGCGCAGCGTATACTCGAGGAGTTTGGTTTGCATGATAAAAGAGACCATATCATAAACGGACATGTTCCTGTGCACAGATTAAGAGGTGAAAGCCCTGTGAAGTGCGACGGAAGAGTGATAGTCATAGATGGTGGTTTTTCAAAGGCGTACCGCAGGCGGACAGGCATCGCGGGATATACCTTGATTTACAATTCATATGGGCTGACATTGACAGCACATGAGCCGTTTGAATCACCGGAGACGGCAGTAAGGGATGAGAGGGATATCGTATCAAGGCGTGAGGCTGTAGAGGTACTTGATAAGAGAATACTTGTCGGAGATACGGATGCCGGAATAAAGATGAAGGAAAAGATAGCTGATCTAAAGCATCTCATTGCGGCATATCGTTCGGGTGAGATTGCAGAGCGCGATGATTAGAAAGAGGGAAAAAGCACTGGATGAAAGGCAGGATGCAACAGAGTGGACAAAATAAAGATACTGGTGGTAGATGACGAGAGCAGGATGAGAAAGCTCGTGCATGATTTCCTTGCAAGGGAAGGGTATGAGGTACTTGAGGCCGGAGACGGCGAGGAGGCACTTGATATATTTTATCAGCAGAAGGACATAGCACTGCTGGTGCTCGATATAATGATGCCAAGGATAAATGGTTTGGAGGTATGCCGTGAAATCAGACAGACTTCAAAGGTGCCGATTATTATGCTTACAGCTAAGGGCGATGAGCGTGATGAATTAAACGGCTTTGACATTGGTGCTGATGAGTACATTTCAAAGCCATTTTCTCCAAAGATACTGGTGGCCAGGGTAAATGCTCTCCTTCGCAGGGCGAATAAACTGGGCAAGGAGGCAGTAATAAGCGAGGCCGGTGGTATTGTCATGGACAAGACGGCACACACTGTAGCTATTGATGGCAGGGATATTGAACTTTCGGTAAAGGAATTTGAGCTTTTGGATTACTTTATGAGCAATCAGGGAATTGCGCTTACCAGGGAACGCATACTTGACAGTGTGTGGAGCTATGATTATTTTGGCGATGCGAGGACTATTGATACACATGTGAAGAAATTAAGAAGCAAAATGGGCGCTAAAGGCGACTATATAAAGACTGTCTGGGGTGTGGGATATAAGTTCGAGATACAGTAAGTGTTAAGCTTAGGACTAATGGATTCGGGATAAGAGGTGTCACCATGAAAAAGAAAAAAACGTTATCCACACAGCTTACGCTTGTGATTTCATTCATTGTACTTCTGATAGTAGGCATGTTCTGGATGGCTAATAACACACTGCTGGAAAAGTATTATGTATTTAACAAGGAAAAAGAGATGCTTGCTGTATACAAAATGGTGGACTTGGCTGCAAAAAATGACAAACTTTCAGATGATACGTTTGCTGTAGCATTTGAAAAGAAATGTGTTGGCGCCAATATAGATGCGGTTGTGTTCAACAAATATGGTAAGGTCATAATTGAGGGAACCACTGACAATCAGGAAATATTCCAGCTGCTTTTGGAGGCGAGCATGTCGTCGTATTCGGCAGACTACAACAACCTGAATATGACAAGGCAGAAGGATAAAAGGCTGGGGACAGAGTATATTATCATAAATAACAGACTGATTGACGGTAACTTTGTATACATGAAGACACCGCTTGAGAGCATTAAGGAGAGCGTGTCAATATCGAACCGCTTTTTTGCAATAGGCACAGTGGCTGCTATTGTTGTGGGAGTGTTTATGGCATATATTGTTGCTCGCAACATGACTAGGCCGATAAGAAATATGACTGAGCTGTCGACAAGGATGGCGAAGCTTGATTTTGATGCGAAGTACATTGATACGGAAAACAGTGCAAAGGAGCTTTATGTGCTTGGTGAGCATATGAATGAGCTGTCGCAGACACTTGAGCAGACCATCACAAGACTAAAGGTGGCAAACAATGAATTACAGCGTGATATAAAGAAAAAAGAAGAGATTGATGAGATGAGAAAGGAGTTTTTGTCAAATGTGTCACATGAGTTAAAAACTCCGCTTGCTCTGATCTCAGGCTATGCTGAGGGGCTCAAAGAGGTCGTAAATGACGATGAGGAGAGCCGTAACTTCTACTGTGATGTCATCATGGACGAGACTGACAAGATGAACCGCATGGTTATGAAGCTTTTATCTCTCAATCATCTGGAGGATGGCAGTGATGTGCTTGAGATGACGAGGTTTGATCTGACACCGCTTGTCAGAGGGGTTATAGACTCATCTAAGCTTCTGGCACAGAAAAATGAGGCTGCAATTGAGTTTGACCGCACCGATTCCGTATATGTGAGCGGTGATATATACAAGATTGAAGAGGTTGTGACAAACTATATCAGCAATGCGATAAATCACTGCACAAGAGGTGGTACTATCACTGTATCATACAGCATGTACAGCGACCGTGTGAGGGTCAGTGTGTTTAACACGGGAGAGCCGATACCTGATAAGGATATAGAAAATATATGGAATAAGTTCTATAAGGTGGATAAGGCCAGAACAAGGGAATATGGCGGAAGCGGCATAGGACTGTCTATAGTAAAGGCAATTATGGAACTGCATCACAGAGGGTATGGTGTCATAAATCACAAGGATGGTGTAGAATTCTGGTTTGAACTTGAGTTATTTATTGCAAACAATCAATAAATGTGTTACTATATGTATTATTAGGATAAAAGTCATAGAATAAGAATGGGTTTATTGCAATGATGGGAAGAAATATAAAAATGGCAGCTGTGGCATTTACAGCAATTATAACGTTGACAGGCTGCGGAACAAAATTATATGATATGACTGATGAGGAACAAGGCCTTATCGCTAATTATTCAGCATATGTTGTTGCAAAACACAATATATACCAGCAGGATGGCATGACTAACGCTACGGAGAAACGTGGGGATATGGAGGATGCTGACGACACTGAGAAAGTGGACGAGGCGTCACCTGATAATTCACTTTCGCAGGATAATAAGACATCTGAAGCTGGAAATGATAAGAGCAGCAATTCGCAGAAAGAGCCTTCTGCCACGCAGGAAAAGAAGGTGTCACTTGCCGAGGCAACAGGCTACGGCAGCCTTGAAATTACATATGATGGAGTAAACGAGTCAGATGTGTACAATGAGGGCTCATACTATTCTATAACGGCAGGAAGCGGTAATACTTTTGCGGTTATGAAATTCACTCTTAAAAATCCGACAGACGAGGATATAAATGTTGATATGTTTGGCAATGCCAGGACATATAAAGCCACTTTCCCCGATGGAAAGGAATACACGGCTGAGGGCACATTCCTTACATATTCCCTTAATACTTTTCAGGGAACCGTAAAGGCGCACGATGCGGTTGATGTGGTGCTGCTTTTCAAGATACCTCAGGGTACGGCATGTGACAATATTAAGATGTCGGTTATAAAAGATAACGAAAAAAGTTTGATTGAATTATAAAACATATGATATACTTAGATTACTAAGAGGTGGAGGTTGTATTATGGATACGAACATATTATTGGAGTCAGGAACAAACGAGCTTGAAGTGCTTGAATTCACGTTGGGAGACAATCACTACGGAATCAATGTCGCAAAGATCAGAGAGATTTTGCAATATATGCCGGTCACTCCTGTTCCGAATACTCATCCGAGTGTTGAGGGAATATTTATGCCACGTGACACAATGATTACGGTTATCAATTTAAAGAATTGTCTTAATCTGCCACAGACGGATGAAAAAGGCTTATTTATCATTACGAATTTTAACAAACTCAATGTGGCATTTCATGTAGATCAGGTTATCGGTATACACCGCGTATCGTGGGAGAATATCATAAAGCCTGACGAGACACTGACGGGCGAGCATGGCAGCACTGCTACAGGTGTTATCAAAATGGATGACAGGCTTATAGTTATCCTTGATTTTGAGGCTATAGTTGCTTCTATTAGTCCACAGACAGGACTTAGGGTTAATGATATCGATGAGATGGAGGCAAGAGATAGGAGTGATGCTACAATTCTTATCGCAGAGGATTCGGCTTTATTGTCAAAGCTCATCACCGAGTGCCTTAAGAAGTCGGGATATACCAATCTCATAGTGGAAGAGAATGGTCAGGAGGCCTGGGATGTGATAGAGGCTATGCAGGCAAAGGGCGATATTACAAAGCATCTTGACTGCATTATAACTGATATTGAGATGCCACTCATGGATGGACACAGACTCACAAAGCTTGTAAAATCAGATGCAGAGCTTAGAGATATACCGGTTATCATATTCTCTTCACTGGTAAATGAAGAGATGAGGAAAAAGGGTGAACAGCTTGGAGCAGACGCACAGCTTACAAAGCCTGAAATCGGAAAGCTTGTAGAGGCGATTGACAAGCTGATTGATAAAGCATAATATATTTAGATACAAGGGGTGTGGCTTGTTTAGCTGCACCCTTTAATGGATTATAGATGGAGAATACTAATGAGCGATAAATCGACAGAAAACTATCTGGACAATTTGCTGGATTCAATGAATAAGCTGCAGGATACAGATACGAAGATGTCTGGGGCTGATCAGGATGAATTCCTCAAAAAGTTTGAGGACGAGCTTGAAAATGAGACATATGATGAGTATCTGTCGAACTTTGAAAAGGAACTTGAGAGGGAAAATGAGCAGGCCAAGGGTCAGGCTCTTAATGTACAGACTCCGGCTCCTGATGACAAGGATGCTTCACTTGATGATATGCTCACTGAGTTTGACCGCAGGATGAAGGAACAGGAGACTCAGGGAGATAAACAGGAAAACAAAGCAGACAATAATCTAAGCGATGCGGTATTTAATTTTACACCGGCAGATTCTGGGATAGAGATGATGGATGCAAACATGCCGGAAATGGCTGAGAATCCCAAACAGGAGGAGACTCCGGAGAGTATAATAACAAATGAACCTCAGATGGTTGAAGAAATAGGAGAGCCGGATTTGGCAGGAAATGCATCAAAGGATATACTTGACATACTGGGTAGTGATGGTCTGGATAATATCGGTGATCTGCTTGAAGGAAAAACCGGTGAGACAGGGGCTGATATAGATGATTATGCAAGCAGCCAGATGAAAGTGCACGAGACGGCTGATGCAGCAGTTGATGCACAAGATACTGAAAAAAAGAGCCTTTTAAAAAGAATAATATCATTTTTTACAAAAGAGCCGCAGTCAGATGATGTCACAGATATACAGAGCACAGCAGAAGGTGCAGAAACTGGCGCAAAGACACTCTCAGATGAGAATAAGCAGATACTTGAAGCGCTGGATGCTGACGGAGAGCTAAACGAAGCCACAGATAAGCCAAAGAAGGGCAAAAAGCCTAAAAAAGAAAAGAAGCCAAAAAAACCTAAAAAAGAAAAAAAGCCAAAGGCTCCAAAGGAAAAGAAGGAACGCATTGGATGGGAGAAGGGACCTAAGCTTCCTAAGGGACCTGTTATAGTAATCTGGGTATTTGTTATGTCGATAGTTGTATTTGTCCTCATATGCACCTTTTTGCTCGGAAACAACTCCAAAGTGACTGATGCTCAGAATACGTACAATCAGGCAATAGCTGATCTGGGACAGAATAAAGCTGATTCAATAGAACTGTATACAAATGCCTACAGCAGGCTGAGCGGCTTGAAGCTTTCGGGTGACGATAAGCAGTTGTACAATAAGCTGTCGGTGCTTGCATCAGTGTCAGGTAAGTATGATGCCTATAAGAGCTTTAGCGATTCAGGCTATGTAACCATGGCAGCGGATTCCTTAGTATGTGCGGCAGGACGATGTGCTGTAAATGCAGACAATGCAAAGGAATACGGATGTGAGCTGCAGCTTGAGCAGCTTAAAAACATTATTTCTGATACCCTGAGCAGTCAGTATGGCTTATCATATGATGATGCCATTGCTCTATATAATATAGATGATAGAGATGACTATACACTGGCACTGACACAGAAATTAAATGAATTAGGCATTAAAGAGGAGACAAAATGATATGATAGCAATCATCGATTATGGAGCAGGCAACCTGCGAAGTGTGGAAAAGGCTCTTACAGCTATAGGCGAGGAGAGTATTGTGACCAGAGACAGGCATGAGATTTTAAATGCCGATAAGGTAATACTTCCCGGAGTAGGAGCTTTTGGAGATGCAATGGATTCGCTTAAAAAATACGAGCTGGACAAGGTGATTCACGAGGTTTGTGACATGGACAAGCCATTTCTTGGCATATGCCTGGGTCTTCATCTATTATTTGAGGGAAGCGATGAGAGCCAGGGCGTTGAGGGTCTTCATGTGCTTGACGGACAGATACTTCGCATACCAGATAAGGAAGGACTTAAAATACCTCACATAGGATGGAATTCACTTGATTTACAGAACAATGGAAGGCTGTTTAAAGGTCTTTCAGAGCATCCGTATGTATATTTTGTGCATTCATACTATCTGAAAGCCGCTGATGAAGCAATTGTCACAGCAACGACAGAGTACAGTTCACACATTCATGCGTCTGTAGAGAAAAATAATGTGTTCGCCTGCCAGTTCCATCCGGAAAAGAGCAGCACAGTCGGACTTTCAATACTTAAAAATTTTGCAGGGATAGGGGAGGCATAATATGTTTACGAAGAGAATAATCCCATGTCTGGATGTGAATAACGGACGTGTTGTGAAGGGTATAAACTTTGTCAATTTAAGAGATGCAGGTGACCCGGTTGAGATTGCGGCTGCTTATGATAAGGCAGGTGCAGATGAGGTGGTTTTTCTGGATATTACGGCTTCAAGCGACAACAGAAATACTGTTGTGGATATGGTCAGAAAAGTTGCTGAAAAGGTGTTTATACCGTTCACGGTGGGCGGTGGCATCAGAACAGTCGATGATTTTAAGGCACTGCTTAGAGAGGGTGCGGACAAGATTTCAATAAATTCAAGTGCCATAAATACCCCTCGGCTCATAAGTGATGCGGCTGACAAGTTTGGCAGTCAGTGTGTGGTTGTGGCAATAGATGCAAGACGTCGTGCTGACGGAAGCGGCTGGAATGTATACAAGAACGGAGGACGCATAGATACAGGTCTTGATGCCATTGAGTGGGCTGTTAAGGCAAATGAGCTTGGAGCGGGAGAAATCCTTCTTACAAGCATGGATTGTGACGGCACAAAGGATGGCTACGATATCGAGCTTACAAGGCTTATTGCCGATAACGTTTCTGTTCCGGTTATCGCATCGGGCGGTGCAGGCACAAAGGAGCATTTTTACGAGGCTCTGACAGAAGGAAAAGCGGACGCAGCGCTTGCAGCTTCACTTTTCCACTACAAAGAGCTTGAAATTATGGATTTAAAGAATTATCTGGCAGATAAAGGTGTGTCGGTCAGAAGATAGGCGGTAGATTGAGATTATGAGTATGCTTGACGGCGAGTGGGCAAAGGCTGTGGGAGCCGAGTTTAAAAAACCGTATTACAGGGATTTGTACAATTTTGTAAGAGATGAATATGCCACACATGTGGTATATCCTCCGGCAGATGACATATTTAATGCCATGCATTTTACGCCACTTGACAAGGTGAAGGTGCTCATCCTCGGACAGGATCCGTACCACAATGTCAATCAGGCGCATGGATTGTCGTTTTCAGTGCTTCCGTCTCAGAAGGATATTCCACCATCACTGCAGAATATCTACAAGGAGCTTAACGATGATCTGGGGTGTGATATCCCCAATAACGGATACCTGAAGAAATGGGCTGACCAGGGTGTTTTACTTTTGAATACGGTACTCACCGTCAGGGCTCATCAGGCCAACTCGCATCAGGGACACGGCTGGGAGAAGTTCACGGATGCAATCATAGAGGCTGTAAATGAGCAGGACAGACCTATAGTGTATATGCTCTGGGGCCGCCCGGCACAGTCGAAGATTCCTATGCTTACAAATCCAAAGCATCTGATATTGACAGCACCGCATCCAAGCCCGCTGTCGGCTTACAGAGGCTTTTTTGGCTGTAAGCATTTTAGTAAAGCCAATGAGTTTCTTAAGGAGCATGGAGTGGAGCCTGTTGACTGGCAGATAGAGGATATATAAAGGACGACAATACCGGCTCATATGTTAGTAATACCGGGCTGGGTAATACCGGCAGATATTATCTTGACATAAATTGGAAAAGCGTCTATATTAAAAATATATAGAAGGTAACGGATTACATGATTATCAAAGGAGTGATATTATGAGAGGAATAGGAATGTGGGATTCGTCATCTATATCCACATTGTTTTCAGGCTTTAGCAGCAGTAGAAGCAGCAATGCAGCGTCGTCTTTTATTGCCAATATGGATATGACTACATATAGTGGCATTAGAAGTGGCAGCTATTTCAAACTTCTCAAGTCATATTATGGAAATAACCTTAATTCAAAGGCCCAGTCTCTTGTCTCATCATCTGTTTCTACATCTAAGGATTCAGTGAAGACACTTGCGTCCATTGAGTCGGAGTCAGAGAACATGGTAAAGTCGGCGCAGGCTCTTTACAAAAACAGCCGCAAGGACGATACAGATGCTACGTACAAGAAGGTGTCAGCTTTTGTGTCTGATTACAACAGCCTCATTAATGCTGCGGATGATTCTAAGACAAAGCAGATTTCGAGAAATCTTGAGTCTATGAAGTCACTTACAGATATCAATTCAAAGTCGCTTGCGAAGGTGGGAATCACAGTGGATTCCAAGTCCGGCAAGCTGTCTGTTGACGAGGATACATTTAAAAAGGCTGATTCGACTAAGGTTGATGCACTTTTTAAGGGGAATGGCTCTTATGCTTACGCAGTGGCAAGCAAGGCTTCAATGCTTGAGTATGCCGCAAAGAATGAGGCAGAAAAGACTAACACGTATGGCGCCAATGGAAGGTATACACAGGCCTATAACAGTGGATATAATTATAATATGTTTTTATAGTTGCAGACAGGATGGAAATTCCTATCTTACTTTGTGACTTAACAGAAAAAGAAGCATCCCGGCTTGGGATGCTCCTTTTAATTATAATTAGCGTTTAGTTGTCGTTTTCATCGTCCTCGCTCATTGAGTAGACCTGACGCTTACGTGCCATCTCATCACTCTCAAGATATTCATCGTAGGTTGTGATCTTGTCGATCATTGAACCGTTTGGCAGGAATTCTATGATTCGGTTGGCTGTTGTCTGGACTACCTGGTGGTCACGGCAGGCAAAGAGGATTACTCCAGGGAATTTTATCATTCCGTTGTTTAATGCTGTTATTGACTCCATGTCGAGGTGGTCTGTAGGCTCATCGAACATGAGTACATTGCTTCCCATGATCATCATGCGGGAGAGCAGTACACGAACCTTTTCTCCTCCGGAGAGTACACGCATTTTCTTTACTCCATCCTCACCGGCAAAGAGCATACGGCCAAGGAAACCTCGAACATATGTGGCGTCCTTGATTTCTGAGTACTGTGTGAGCCAGTCAACGATTAGCTCATCAGTATCAAAGATTGTGGTATTGTCCTTTGGAAAGTATGACTGGCTGGTTGTGACACCCCATTTATATGAGCCCTCGTCAGGTTCAAGCTCTCCGGCAAGGATTTTAAACATAGTTGTTTTTGCAAGCTCGTTTCCTCCGACAAATGCAATTTTGTCATCGTGGTTAACAGTGAATGAGATATTGTCAAGTACCTTTACACCGTCGATGGTTTTTGAAATACCCTCGACAAAGAGCACATCGTTTCCGATTTCACGCTCAGGACGGAAATCAATGTATGGGTATTTACGGCTTGATGGACGTATTTCATCAAGCTGGATTTTTTCGAGGGCACGCTTTCTTGATGTAGCCTGCTTTGATTTAGAGGCATTGGCAGAGAAACGCTGGATAAATTCCTGCAGCTCCTTGATTTTTTCCTCTTTCTTTTTGTTTGCTTCCTTCATCTGACGGACAATAAGCTGGCTTGATTCATACCAGAAATCATAGTTTCCTGCGTAGAGCTGGATCTTACCGTAATCCATGTCGGCGATGTTCGTGCAGACCTTGTTGAGGAAGTATCTGTCATGGGATACAACGATGACTGTATTCTCGAAATTGATGAGGAATTCCTCAAGCCATGAGATGGCATCGAGGTCTAAGTGGTTGGTAGGCTCATCGAGAAGCAGTATGTCAGGATTTCCAAACAGTGCCTGAGCAAGAAGCACCTTGACCTTTACTGCACCCGGCAGATCTGCCATCAGAGTGTAGTGATCATCAGTAGATACACCGAGACCGTTTAAGAGAGTAGCTGCATCCGACTCAGCATTCCAGCCGTCCATATCGGCAAACTCAGCCTCAAGCTCGCTGGCACGGATTCCGTCCTCGTCTGAGAAATCCTCCTTCATATAGATGGCTTCCTTTTCCTTCATGATATCATAGAGACGCTTATTACCCATGATAACTGTATCAAGTACTGTAAACTCATCGTACTTGAAGTGATCCTGCTGTAAGAATGACAGTCTCTGTCCCGGAGTGATTGCGATATCACCGTTTGTAGGCTCAAGCTGTCCTGAGAGAATCTTTAAAAATGTAGACTTGCCGGCACCGTTTGCACCAATAAGTCCGTAGCAGTTTCCCTCTGTGAATTTTATGTTGACATCCTCAAATAAAGCTTTTTTACCAATTCTTAATGTAATATTGTTTGCACTAATCATTTTGTCTTTATTCAATCCTTTCCTATTTAATAACCTGTTCGTTTCTGTAACACATCGTTTCTATTTTAACGTAAAACCAGTATTTTGCAAGTGTTTTACAGGCGATTTATAGCCATTGTGCCCTTTTGTACATAAATTTTACCTTGTTAATAAATATTTTAGGGTTTTTGTACAATGTATTGCTAAAAAAACTTGATTTTTTGCAGCGCACAAACTAAACTATTATGTAGAGACATTCTGATTCATGTCTATAATTGAACATTTATTTTACAGGAGGAAATATCATGTCTAGAGCAAAACAGTCGATGGATGGAAATACCGCTGCCGCTCATGTAGCATATGCCTACACAGAGGTTGCCGGAATCTATCCTATCACACCTTCTAGCCCAATGGCTGATACAGTTGATCAGTGGTCAGCAGCAGGACAGAAGAACATTTTCGGAAGCACTGTAAAGGTAGTTGAGATGGAGTCTGAGGCAGGTGCCGCTGGTACAGTTCACGGATCTCTTGCAGCTGGTGCACTTACTACAACATTTACAGCTTCACAGGGACTTTTACTTATGATCCCTAATATGTACAAAATCGCAGGTGAGAATCTTCCTTGCGTATTTGACGTATCAGCTCGTACAGTATCTTCACATGCACTGAATATCTTCGGTGATCACAGTGATGTATATGCTTGTCGTCAGACTGGTTTCGCAATGCTTTGTGAGACAAATCCACAGGAGGTTATGGATCTTTCACCGGTTGCACACTGTGCAGCACTTGAGGGAAAGGTTCCATTCATCAACTTCTTCGATGGATTCCGTACTTCTCATGAGATTCAGAAGATCGAGAAGTGGGATTATGAAGATCTCAAAGAGATGTGTCCAATGGATGCAGTTGCAGAATTCAGAGCACATGCTCTTAACCCAGAGCATCCAGCAGCTCGTGGATCACACGAGAACGGAGATATCTTCTTCCAGCATAGAGAGGCATGTAACAAGTTCTATGATGAGCTTCCAGCAGTTGTTGAGAAGTACATGGACAAGGTTAATGCTAAGCTTGGTACAGATTACAAATTATTCAACTACTACGGAGCACCTGACGCTGATCGTGTAATCATCGCTATGGGTTCTATCAATGATGTAGCTGAGGAAGTAATCGATTACTTAACAGCAAAGGGTGAGAAAGTCGGACTTATTAAGGTACGTCTTTACCGTCCATGGTCTTCAGAGGCTCTTCTTAATGCTATTCCAAAGACTGCAAAGAAGATCGCTGTATTAGACCGTACAAAAGAGCCAGGATCACTTGGTGAGCCATTATACTTAGACGTTGCTACAACACTTCGTGAAGCAGGAATGAACGATGTTGTATTAGTAGGCGGACGTTACGGATTAGGATCTAAGGATACACCACCTTCTTCAGTATTTGCTGTATATACAGAGCTTGAGAAGGATGCTCCTAAGCACAGATTTACAATTGGAATCGTGGATGATGTTACAAATCTTTCACTTCCAGAGGTTAAGCCAGCTCCTATCACATCTGCGCCTGGTACAAAAGAGTGCAAGTTCTGGGGTCTCGGCGGAGATGGTACTGTAGGTGCTAACAAGAACTCTACAAAGATCATCGGTGACCACACAGACAAATACATCCAGGCATACTTCCAGTATGATTCAAAGAAGACTGGTGGTGTTACAATTTCTCACTTGAGATTTGGTGACAACCCAATCAGAAGCCCATACTACATCAACCAGGCTGACTTCGTAGCATGCCACAACCCAGCATATGTTATCCAGGGCATGAAGATGGTTCAGGATGTTAAGCCGGGCGGAGTATTCATGATCAACTGCCAGTGGTCAGATGAAGAGCTTGCTCATCACCTCAACGCTGACGCTAAGAAATATATCGCTGACAACAACATTCAGCTTTACACAATCAACGCTATCGACAAGGCTATCGAGATCGGAATGGGTAAGAGAACTAACACAATTCTCCAGTCTGCATTCTTCAAGCTTGCAGATGTAATGCCTATCGACAAGGCTGTAGAGTACATGAAGGCTGCTGCTAAGAAGTCATACTCAAAGAAGGGTGATGCAGTAGTAGAGATGAACTACAAGGCTATCGATGCCGGTGTTGACGCTGTACATAAGGTAGAGGTTCCAGAGTCTTGGAAGAATCCAGAGGCAGATGCTCCTAAGGCAGAGCGCACAGGACGTCCAGAGGTTGTTAAGCTTGTTAACGAGCTTCTTGATCCAATCGCTAAGATGGATGGAGACAGCCTTCCAGTTTCAGCATTCGCTGACAAGGCAGACGGACAGTATGTAACAGGTGCTTCTGCATACGAGAAGAGAGGAACAGCCGTTACAGTTCCACAGTGGGATCCAGAGAAGTGTATCCAGTGTAACAACTGTGCATTTGTATGTTCTCACGCTACAATTCGTCCATTCTTACTTACAGATGACGAAGTAAAGGCAGCGCCTGACAACATGAAGGTTGCTGATATGAAGCCAAAGGCAGGCGCTTACAAGTATACAATGAGCGTATCTCCACTTGACTGTATGGGATGTGGTGAGTGTATCACAGTTTGTCCTACAGCAGCTATCTCAATGCAGCCACAGGAGTCTCAGGCAGCAGAGCAGCCAGTATTTGATTACTTAGTAGCTAACGTTTCTAAGAAGACAGATGCAGGAATGGTTGATACAACACCTAAGGGATCACAGTTCAACCAGCCACTCCTTGAGTTCTCAGGCTCATGTGCAGGATGTGCTGAGACATCTTACGCTAGACTTATTACACAGCTCTTCGGTGAGCAGATGTACATCTCTAACGCAACAGGATGTTCTTCTATCTGGGGTAACCCGGCAGCTACATCACCATACACAGTAAATATCAACTCTAAGAAGGGACCAGCTTGGTCTAACTCACTCTTCGAGGATAATGCTGAGCATGGTTTAGGTATGGAAGTTGGACAGAGATATCTCCGTGACCAGGCTATCGAGCTTGTTAAAGAGATCGCTGCATCAGACAAGGCTACAGCTGAGTTCAAGGCAGCAGCAGATAAGTTCCTTGAGACAAAGGATGACACAAAGGCAAATGTTGAGCCAACAACAGCTCTTATCGCAGAGTTAGAGAAGGCAGCAGCAGCCGGATGTGAGAAATCTAAAGAAGTACTTGCTAAGAAGGATTACCTCGGAAAGAAATCTGTATGGATCTTCGGTGGTGACGGATGGGCATATGATATCGGTTTCGGTGGATTAGACCATGTACTTGCTTCTGGTGAGAACGTAAACGTAATGGTATTCGATACTGAGATGTACTCTAACACAGGTGGACAGGCTTCTAAGGCTTCTAACATCGGTGAGGTATGTCAGTTCGCAGCAGCTGGTAAAGAGACAAGCAAGAAGTCACTTTCAGAGATCGCTATGAGCTACGGATATGTATATGTAGCACAGATCGCTATGGGTGCTGATTACAACCAGACAGTTAAAGCA
>ENA-OPJD01000052-OPJD01000052.1-human-gut-metagenome-genome-assembly--contig:-NODE-52-length-20817-cov-1.977314_pt1 | contig 20817 bp, 20 predicted proteins | sample MGYA00241413_ERZ501656 | MGnify/ENA primary metagenome ERZ501656 (study PRJEB25962, sample SAMEA2042287) | human gut metagenome | biome: human gut; feature: human-associated habitat; material: faeces... | reverse complement strand
AAAAAGAGAACCGGCCGGCAGTTACGTCCTACTGCCAGCCGGTGCCTATATTCCTATTATTATTATTTTGTTCTGAAGATAGATTCATCTCAATTGCCGAAAACACAGCATCGCCACAGGCAACACCGTCCATAAAAACTACAGACTCAAAAAAACGGTTGGGAGAAATACCCCTTCCCTGTAAAATCAGCATAGTTCGTGAATAACAAGTGTTTAGCGTAAGTTTTTCCATTTTTTAATTTTAAGAGTAAAAGTTTCTCGTTCGGTTTCGTTTTAGTGCGATGAAAGCCATCATCTTTCATTACGCCACAAATGTATAAACAATAATTGAGATACGAAAGTTTTTCGGTTGTTTTTTTTATTTAAAATCGATTTTTATTTCATTTTGAAATTTAGCAAGGAAATTTGTATGTTATGCAACATATTTTGGGGTCTTTCACTAAAAATATTTTGCAAAACTGTTATTTTTTCGTTATTTTGGGCTATTTAGCAAAAAAACAGTCACACTAAAATGTGTGACTGCCTGCATAATTGATTGTAAAATTGATATCTGCGCTCATCTGGCTCTTTAACGCTTCTATTGAATCAAACTTCATCTCAGGTCTTACGAACTTATGAAGCTCTACCATGATATCCTGTCCGTAAACATCCTGCCCAAAATCTATGATATATGTCTCTGCACCGATTGGATTTTTGCCCTCTATAGTAGGCTTGCATCCTACATTGGTTACACCAAGGTACCAGTTGTCCCTGACAAGAACTCTTGACATATACACTCCCTTTGGTGGAAGCAGCTTATCGTGCGGCACTGAAAGGTTGACTGTCGGAATGCCAATAGTCCTGCCTAGTGCTCTGCCATGCACTACTCTTCCTTTTATGAAAAAGGGATATCCCAGCAGTTCATTCGCCTTTTTAATATGTCCTGCCGCAATCTCCTCGCGGATATAGGTACTGCTTATATCCCTGTCTCCATCCTTTATCTTGTCCACCACAATAAGATCGTATCCAAGCTCTCCTGCCATCGCAGAAAGCAGCTTGTGGTCTCCTGCCCTGTTGTGCCCGAAACGGAAATCATCTCCGACAATGATACACTTGACATTAAGACTTTTAACTATCCATCTGACAAACGCATCCGCCTCCATCGTCATCACCTGTGGCACAAACGGACACTCTATCAGATAGTCAATACCTGATTTTTCAAACACATACTCTTTTTCATCGTTTGTGATTATAACCTTTGACTCAATGCCAAGTACCTCCGATTTGGGAGGAATGTCAAACGTAAATATGATGCGCTTGTAGCCATGCAGATTGCTCTGTTCAATTTGCTTTTCCATCAGAAATTCATGTCCTCGGTGAAGCCCGTCAAACTTTCCAAACGAGATGACGGACGGCTCCTTGACATGAAAATCCAGAGTTTTGCTTATATATTCCATAATATCTGTATACTATTCTATTCCATAAAAATCTTAACCGGCTTAAACTCACCGGTCTCATCAAGATACGAATACACACCGACAAATATGCCCTCATGATTGTATACTCTGTATCTTATATCAGAGTCAGCACTGTTTTTTAAATAATCCGTAAGCACTGCCGGAATTTTATTTCCATTTCTGACAAGCTTATCAGCATCTGAAGCAGTATGCACTGCCGGCAGATTTTCGAATACTCCGTCAACAGGCATCACCATATCAAAGCAGCCTTCATCCACCTTTGACTGAATCTGTGAAAGTGTAAGTGCATGCTCTAAGTCAAAGCCTGCTACCCTTACTCTAAGCAGTGACTTCATGCAGCCATGGCAGCCCAGCCTCTCTCCGATGTCATTGCACAGTGTCCTGATATATGTGCCCTTTGAACAGTGCACCGTCATCGTAACCTCAGGCAAATCAATGCTTTCAACCTTGATATCAAACACCTCGATATCCCTGGCTTTTCTCTCTATAACCTTGCCCTCCCTGGCAAGCTCATAGAGCTTTTTCCCATTGACCTTTAGAGCCGAATACATTGGCGGCACCTGCTTTTGTCTGCCAATAAACTGTGATATTGCATCATACACCGCCTGCTCAGTCACATTGACCTCAGCCTGATTTAAGACCTGCCCTGAAATATCCTGAGTATCTGTCTCCTGTCCTAAAAGCAGCACAGCTTTATAGACCTTGTCCTTATCTGTCAAAAGGTCACACACTCTGGTTGCCTTTCCAAGGCAGACAGGAAGGACGCCTTGCGCATCAGGATCAAGTGTACCCGTATGACCAATCTTCTTCTGGTGGAATATGCCTCGAAGCTTTGCCACAACGTCAAAGCTTGTATAGCCCTTTTCCTTGTATACATTGATTATTCCATTAACCATCTGCCCAAGAATCTCTCCCTAAATATTATCCTTAATTGCCGTAAGGATGCGGTCTGTTGCCACCTCAAGCGGTCCTTCAATCGTAAATCCAGCGGCCTTTACATGTCCACCGCCGCCAAATACCGACGCAACCTTTGCCACATCGTAATCACCGTTTACGCGCAGGCTGCCCTTGTAGGTACCATCCTCATTTTCGTAGAGAAATACAGCAACCTTTATATCCTTTGTCACGCGCAGCTGATTTACAATACCATCAAGATGCTTTGGTAGCACATCGTACTTCTCCATCTCAGCGCGCGATACTGCAGACAATATAACATCACCATTCAGATACAAAGCAGCATTCAAAAGTGCCTGCCCCATAATCTGGTTCTGAGCGAATGTCTTTGTATAAAATGTATCATCGATTATCCTTGAATAATCAATGCCCATCTCCATCAAGGAGCCTGCTATATCCATAGTCTTTTTTGAAGTGCAGGAATACTGGAACACGCCTGTATCATGCACCATGCCTGTGTAAATACACTCTGCTATCTGTATTGTGATGCGCTCCTTCGGCAGAAGTTCAAACACAAGCTCACAGGTTGAGCTCGCATCCGGAAAGATGTAATTTGCGTCTGCAAAGGCCCCGTTTGTAACATGATGATCTATGCAAAGTGTCCTTTTTGCAGACTCAAAATACTTAGCTGCACTTCCCAGTCTGCCTGTGTCACTGCAGTCACATGCTATGAACAGATCGTATACTGTATCATCCGCATAGCTGCTGTCAATCTCATCTGCTCTTTGCATAAACTTAAAGATGTTTGGGCTTGGCTCTAAATAAAGCCTTGCCTTTATATCAGGATAATAATCCTTTATGTAGTTGTATACCGCAAGTGTTGAACCGACACAGTCGCCGTCCGGTCTAACATGACCGGAAACGGCAACTGATTGTGCATCCTTTAAAATAGAATCAATCTCTGTCATAATCAATCCTCTTTGTTAATCCTCTTTGAGATTTTTTGTTACTTCATCAATCTTTTTAGACATCTCAACACCATACTCTATAGACTGGTCTATGATAAATGTAATGGCAGGTGTATTTCTTAAATTGATGTTCTTTGCGAGAGTTCTGCGTATATATCCCTCCGCTGACTTAAGTCCTGCAAGTGTATCAGCCTGTGATTTCTTGTCACCAAGCACACTGATATAAGCCTTTGCTGTCTTTAAATCAGGTGCCACCTCGACAGCAACAACACTTGTCATGGGATTGATACGCGGATCCTTTATCTCACCGCGTATGATATTTGACAGTTCACGCATTACCTCTTCGTTGATACGAATATTTTTTATGCTGTTCTTTCTCATATAATCCCGCTTTCTTTTTATATTAAACCGTAACTATCCGAATAGCTGCATTAATTCAAGATAACCAATATATGATTATCTCGGAACCTCTACCATCTTGTAAGCTTCAACTATATCGAATTCCTGAATATCATTAAATCCGTCAAATACAAGACCACACTCATAGCCTGTCTTGACCTCCTTGACGTCATCCTTGAATCTCTTGAGTGAAGCAAGGTCTCCCTCGAATATCTGCTCACCCTCTCTGCTGATTCTGACACGGCAGCCTCTCTCCATAAATCCGTCAAGCACATATGAACCTGCAATGTTTCCAACGCCTGAAGCCTTGAAAATCTGTCTGATTTCCGCATGTCCGATAACCTTCTCCTCAAATACAGGATCAAGCATACCCTTCATGGCAGCAGATACATCCTCGATCGCATTGTAGATGACCTTGTAAAGTCTGATATCTACGCCCTCACGGTCTGCTGTAGCCTTGGCAACAGGATCCGGTCTGACGTTAAAGCCAATGATAATTGCATTTGATGCTGATGCAAGGATAACATCTGACTCGTTGATGGCACCAACGCCACCATGGATGACCTTAACCACAACCTCCTCATTTGAAAGCTTGACAAGACTCTGCTTAACAGCTTCAACTGAACCCTGTACATCTGCCTTTACGATGATATCAAGCTCCTTCATATTGCCGGACTGAATCTGTGAGAACAGATCATCAAGTGACATCTTTGCCTTTGTATCCTCGATGAGCTTATTCTTCTCCTCTGAAATATATGTGTCAGAGAATGCCTTTGCCTCCTTCTCTGAATCACATGCCACAAATGTCTCACCTGCTGATGGCACACTGTTAAGTCCAAGTATCTCTACAGGCGTAGAAGGCTTAGCCTCCTTTACTCTGCGGCCCTTGTCATCGATCATGGCTCTTACCTTACCATAGCTGCTTCCGCATGCGATAGGATCTCCGACATGGAGTGTTCCTTTTTGTACAAGCACTGTGGCAACCGCACCACGGCCCTTGTCAAGCTGTGCCTCGATTACGAGACCTCTTGCATTTCTGTCCGGATTAGCCTTGAGCTCGAGCACCTCTGCTGTGAGAAGAATCATCTCAAGGAGATTGTCGATACCCTCCTTAGTATGTGCAGATACAGGACAGAATATTGTGCTTCCGCCCCAATCCTCCGGGATAAGCTCATACTCTGAGAGCTCCTGCTTAACCTTGTCGATATTGGCACTTGGCTTATCTATCTTGTTGACAGCAACGATAATCTCTACACCGGCTGCCTTTGCATGGTTTATTGCCTCAACAGTCTGTGGCATTACACCATCATCTGCAGCAACAACAAGGATTGCGATATCAGTAGAGTTTGCACCACGCATACGCATTGCTGTAAATGCCTCATGTCCCGGTGTATCAAGGAATGTGATGTTCTGGCCATTGATTGATACAACAGATGCACCGATGTGCTGTGTGATACCACCTGCCTCACGGTCTGTAACACGTGTCTGTCTGATGGCATCAAGCAGTGATGTCTTACCATGATCTACGTGACCCATTACGCAGACTACAGGTGGACGAGGAACCATCTTGCTCTCATCCTCTTCATCCTCCTTGAGAAGCTCTGCAATCACATCGACTTTCTCCTCTTCCTCACATATGAAATTGAACTCTAAAGCAATCTCCTCAGCAGCTGCAAAATCAACCTCAGAGTTAACTGTTACCATCTCGCCCTTCATGAAAAGCTTCTTTACGATGGCTGAAGGCTGAACCTTCATCTTATCAGCTAAGTCCCTTATTGTAATCTTCTCCGGAAGAGAAATTGTCTTAATCTCGTTCTCATCCTCTTTTGGCTGTGCCTTCGGCTGCTGTGGCTTTTTCTTGCCGCCGTGCTTCTCGAGATTGATGTAATTCTCCTGCTTCTTTCCGAGCTTATCCTGCTTCTGGCTCTGATTGTGATTATGCTTATTCTTTCTATCGTTGCCTCTGTCGCGGCTCTCCTTTCCTCTTACATCATCAGGAGCTGCAACTGCAACTGTTTCTTTTCTGAAACGATTTCTGTCATCACCTCTGCTGCCTGTTCTATCGTTATTTCTATCATTGCTCCTGCTTCTGTCATTGCTTCTGCTTCTATCATTATTTCTGTCAAAGCTTCTGCCACCCTCTGCAGGACGTCTGGAGTCATTTCTGAAGCCTCTGTTATTGTCTCTATTATTGTCTCTGCTGTTATCTCGATTATTGTTGTCGCGATTGTTTGTTCTTCTATCGCTGTTTCTGTCCGTATTTCTGCTTCTGTCAGCATTTCTGTCAGTGTTTCTGTTGTTGATTTTCTCGCCATTGTCCTGACGTCTGTCGCTTCTTCTATCAGCGTCAGCCTGACGTGCCGGACGTGAATTGGCTGCCTTCATATCTGCATACGGATCTGCTGTACGCTCACTTATAGGGCGCATAGCTCTCTCTCCGACCGGTCTTGGCTTAATAATGCTGTGCTGCTCAGGACGTGATGACTGATTATCGCGTCTTCCATTGCCATTCCTGCGCTGCGAACTGTTATTTCCATTATTTCCGCTGCCGTTTCCAGCATTTGTTTTCCTACCCTGCTTACTGTACTGGGCATTGAAAACTGCTGTGATGCTTGCCTTTTTCTTTGGTCTGTCGGCTGCCTTAGCCTCATCCTTTTTAGCTTCTTCCTTCTTAGGTGCATCTTTTTTTACTTCTGTTTTTGCGTACTTCTTTCGTACAATTTGCTGTGCCTCATCCTCAAGACCGCTCTGCACATTTTTGACAGCAAACTGTGTGCCGTTTAATGTGTCTATGACTTCCTGCGACTTTATATTTAATTCTTTTGCAAGTTCATGAACTCTCATTTTTGCCATATATCTATTTTCCTCCATTATTCAGTTTTATTCGACTGCAGCTTTTTTATCACTGCATTTGCAAGGTTTTCATCCGTTACTGCAAGGGAAGCGCGAAACTCTTTGCCTATTGCATTCCCTAACCCCACCTTGTCACTATAAAAATAAATCGGAACCTCATAGAAAGCAGTCATATCCGAAAAATGCTTCTTTGTGTTGTCTGATGAATCATCTGCAACTATCACTAAAAATGCCTTTCCAGTCTTTACAGCTTTCTCTGTAGAAAACTCTCCGCTAACCACATTGCCTGACTTTGCTGCTAATCCCAGCATAGAAAGTACTCTATCTGTCAATTTGGTTCATCTCCTTTTCAAGCTCCTCATATACCTGTTCTGATACACTAACACCAAGGGAACGCTCAAGTGCCTTTGTCTTTTTAGCCTTTTTAAAGCATTCAAGGCTCTTACATATATAAGCTCCCCTGCCGTTTTTCTTGCCGGTGTCATCGAGAATTATGTCGCCCTCCGCAGTCTTTACCACGCGAATAAGTGACTTCTTTTCCTTCATCTCCTGACAGCCTACGCATTTGCGCATTGGAATCTTTTTATTTGCCATTACTGCTCATCACCACTATCTGCCGCATCATTTTCTGTACCTGCTGCTTCGTTCTCGTCAGCCTCTGTATCAAAAGCCTCTGCCTGTTCTGTATCAGCTAATCTCTCGTTCTCAGCAAGCTCCTCATCCGAATAATCATAATCGTCATCATAATCATCCTCTTCATAATCATTCTCATAATCCATGAAGTCCCCTGACTCTCTGGCCTGTGTCTCGCTCTTGATATCAATCTTGAAGCCTGTAAGTCTTGCTGCAAGTCTTGCATTCTGTCCTTCCTTACCGATTGCAAGTGAAAGCTGATAATCCGGAACAACAACCTTTGCTGATTTCTCATCTGCATCTGCGATAACGGAGATAACCTTTGCAGGGCTAAGTGCGTTCTGGATAAGTATTGCCGGATTCTCATCCCATGTGATGATATCGATTTTCTCACCACGAAGCTCATTTACGATAGCATTTACTCTGGCACCATTCATACCTACACATGCTCCTACAGGGTCTACGTTTGGATCATTTGACCATACTGCAATCTTTGTTCTGCTTCCGGCCTCACGTGAAATAGCCTTTATCTCAACTATGCCCTCTTTAACCTCTGTAACCTCTGACTCGAAAAGTCTCTTCACAAGCTCAGGATGTGTTCTTGAAACAAGAATCTTTGGTCCCTTTGATGTGGACTTAACCTCAAGGATATATACCTTGATACGCTCTGTAGGCTTGAATACCTCACCCTTTATCTGCTCACTCTCAGTCAGAAGTGCATCTGCCTTACCTAAGTTGATGCTGACATTCTTTCCGATGTATCTTTGAACAACACCTGTCACAACATCCTTTTCCTTGCTGTTGTACTCGTCAAATATTACCTTTCTCTCCTCCTCGCGGATTTTCTGAAGGATAACATTCTTTGCGTTCTGTGTAGCAATACGTCCGAATTCCTTTGACTTAACCTCAACTCTCACGATATCTCCAAGCTGATAGTTACCGTTTACCTTGTGCGCATCTGCTAAAGAAATCTCCTCAACCGGATCCTCAACCGTATCTACAACTGTCTTCTCCTGGTAGCATGAGAAAGCACATGTCTCAGGATCTATTTCTACCTTTACATTGTCTGATTTACCAAAATGGTTCTTGCAGGCAGTCACAAGAGAGTTCTCAATTGCCTCAAGTAAAGTTTCTTTACTGATGTTTTTCTCCTGCTCTAATATATTTAACGCTTCTAATAACTCATTGCTCATTATTTTTTCCTCCTATTTGTGTTATCGTGCGCTTTAATTAAAAATCCAATGCCTGACGTATAAGCGCAATGTCACTCTTATTGAATGTAGTCTCATTGCCGTCTTCATCGGTTATTGTCACTGTATCCTTATCATAGGCTTTAAGCAGACCATAAAATTCCTTTGATTTGTTGATAGCCCTGTATGTGCGAATCTCTATCTCCTTATTCATATTGCGCACATAGTCCTTTTCCTTCTTGAGAGGTCTTCCAAGCCCCGGCGAGCTGACCTCGAAGGTGTACGAATCAGGAATATAGTCCTCTCTGTCGAGAATCTCATTCATCTGCCTTGCAACCACTTCACAGTCATCAACAGTTATGCCACCCTCCTTATCGATATATGCTCTCAGGTAGTTCATGCCGCCTTCCTTAACATACTCGACATCAACAAGCTCAAAATTCATGCTGTCAAGAATTGGTTGTATAAAATTCTCCGTCTTTGCCTCATATACACTTGCCTTTGACATTTTATCACCTCTCTTTTTTATATTTGTAACTATTCAGAATTGTTCCAAGTGGTTCTGAATAGCTGCCTGATGTTTATAAACGTGAATTGAGAGAGGACTTTTGCCCTCTCTCAATCTAGTCAACGTTGTTATCATAGGTATAATAGCACTATCGAAAAAAAAAATCAAGTTTTTTTAAAAAAGTACTTGCTTTTTTTAAAACTCCATGATAGTATAATACACGGTTCGTTGGTCAAGCGGTTAAGACGCCGCCCTCTCACGGCGGAAACACGGGTTCGATTCCCGTACGGACTGCTCACTGATATTTATTTAATTAAATACAGCCCAACCCGAAAGCATCGCATTTATGCGATGTTTTTTTATTGTTGTTGACACCGGACGCTATGATAAATATTTCTGCCTTAAAGTAAAATTGCCTTGGAGCGTATTCTGTTTACCACAGAATGCTCCAAGGCATAAATAATTTAAGTATAAGCCTGAATTAAAAATTAGTCATAATTAATCATCATATCCGTTAGGATTGTTCTTCTGCCATCTCCATGAGTCGGCACACATCTCCTTAATACCATACTGTGCTTCCCAGCCGAGCTCTCTCTTGGCCTTTGATGGGTCACAGTAGCATGTAGCAATATCGCCAGGTCTTCTAGGCTTTATTGTATAAGGAATCTTAACACCTGTTGCAGCCTCGAAATTCTTTACGATATCAAGCACGCTGTAGCCATGTCCTGTTCCAAGATTGTAGATGCAAAGACCTGCATTCTCCTCAATTTTCTTTAAAGCCTTGACATGTCCAACCGCAAGGTCAACTACATGTATGTAATCTCTCACACCTGTTCCGTCAGGAGTATCATAGTCATCTCCGAATACTCCAAGCTCTTTGAGCTTGCCTACTGCCACCTGTGTGATGTAAGGCATGAGGTTGTTTGGAATACCGTTTGGATTCTCACCCATTGTACCACTCTTATGAGCTCCGATTGGATTGAAGTAACGAAGAAGAATAACGTTCCACTCATTATCTGCCTTATAGATGTCCATAAGTATCTGCTCAAGCATAGACTTTGTCCAGCCATATGGGTTTGTACACTGTCCCTTTGGACACTCCTCTGTGATAGGAATCTGTGCAGGATCTCCGTATACTGTAGCTGATGAAGAGAAAATGATGCTCTTGCAGCCATTCTGTCTCATCACATCAACAAGTGTAAGTGTTCCTGCAATATTATTGTTATAGTATTCCCAAGGCTTTGCCACAGACTCTCCTACTGCTTTGAGTCCTGCAAAGTGAATACAGCTATCTATCTTTTCTTCCTTAAAAATCTTATTTAAGATGTCTCTGTCAAGGATATCTCCCTTATAGAACTTTACTTCTTTGCCTGTAAGAGCCTTAACTCTGTCAAGTGACTTCTCAGATGAATTTGAAAGATTGTCAAGTACTACAACATCGTAGCCTGCATCAAGAAGCTCCACACATGTGTGGCTTCCGATATATCCGGCTCCACCAGTAACTAAAATTGCCATAATAAATATCTCCTTTTCATTTTTGTTAAATTTATTGTAGCGCATTTGCTCATTTTTGTATAGAATAAAATGTAGAAGAAATATGTAAAAATGTTGTAAAGGTAGGCAATATGAACAATAAATACAAAAATTCCTATATCGTAAAAGAAAAAGAGCTTGTATCTCTGTCCGTATATAACGTAGGCTTCCAGAGCTGTGATAGCCTGTATCAGTGGGGTCCCGGTATCAGAGACCATTATCTGATTCACTATATCATAAGCGGTAAAGGCCGCTACACTGTAAATGGCAGTGTTCACACATTAACTCCCGGCGATGCGTTTCTCGTATATCCAAATACCGAAGTGATTTATCAGGCTGATGCGCAAGATCCTTGGGAATATACCTGGGTAGGCTTTACCGGCATCGATGCTGCAACCATTTTAAGAGCCACTGATTTCACAAAAGCGCATCCATACATACACAGTGTATCAAACGGAAACGAAATCAAAAGACAGCTCATGCATATATACGACGCCAGAGGCACAGAATTTGAAAATGCACTCGAAATGACCGGGCGACTCTACACCACCCTCGCTCTTTTTGTCAGCGCCGCCACATCAAAGCCACCGCAAAACAGTGCAAACTCCTATGTACAAAAGGGCATCGAATACATCTCCGCCAACTATTCATACCCTATCACCGTTGAGGATATTGCATCATATATAGGCTTAAGCCGAAGTCACCTGTTCCGTTCATTCCAGAGCATTCTCGGTGTATCGCCAAAGGAATATCTGACCGATTTCAGAATCAAACAGGCATGCTATCTGCTTAAACACTCCTCATTGTCCATCACAGCAATTGCAGGCTCTATAGGGTTTGATAACAGCCTTTATTTTTCAAAGACCTTTCATAAAATAAAAGGCCTTTCGCCTAAGGAATATCGCAGTAAATACAAAAAAGCTCAAGAATAAAAAAAGCTGCCGGACTTCATGTGAAGCCCGGCAGCTTTTTTCATATATCTCTTTATGCTAAACTAAGCAAGCTTAGATTTAGCAACCTCTACTAATTTAGCAAATCCTGCTGCATCTGTAACAGCCATATCAGCTAATACCTTACGGTTAAGGTCAACGTTTGCTAACTTTAAGCCGTGCATGAACTGGCTGTATGAAAGTCCGTTGATACGAGCTGCTGCGTTGATACGGGCAATCCATAACTGACGGAACTGTCTCTTTCTCTCTTTACGTCCAGCGTATGAGCTTGTAAGTGCTCTCATAACTGACTGCTTTGCTACTCTATACTGCTTAGATCTAGCGCCTCTATAACCCTTTGCTAACTTTAATGTTCTGTTATGTCTTTTCTTAGCGCCTAAACCGCCTTTAACTCTTGCCATTTGTTGATTCCTCCTTAACTAATACTACCGATTACATGTATGGTAAAATCTTCTTCATATTCTTAACATTTGTCTCATCTGTCATTGTTGCTTTTCTGAGATTTCTCTTTGTCTTTGTTGTTTTCTTAGTTAAGATATGTCTCTTGTAGGCTTTATTTCTTTTTAACTTTCCTGTTCCTGTAACTTTGAAACGTTTTGCAGCTGCTCTGCTTGTTTTCATTTTTGGCATTGTGTGTTCCTCCTTAAATTGTTATCTCTTTTCTGCCAGCACCATACCGATGCTTCTTCCTTCAACCTTTGGTGCTTTCTCCACTACCGCTACATCTGAAAGATTCTCCGCTATATCATCAAGGATATGTTTGCTTGCATTCATATGAGCCATCTCACGTCCTCTGAATCTGAGTGTGATCTTTACCTTATTTCCTTTTGCAAGAAATTTCTTTGCAGCATTCATCTTGGTATTCAAGTCGTTAGCCTCAATGTTAGGTGAGAGACGAATCTCTTTCAATTCAACGGTCTTCTGCTTTTTCTTTGCATCCTTTTCCTTACGGGCCTGCTCATAACGATACTTACCATAATCAATCACCTTACATACAGGTGGCTTTGCATTTGGTGCTATCTTTACTAAATCAAGTCCTGCCTCGTCTGCAATCTTTTGAGCTTCTCTTGAAGAAACAATTCCTAACTGTTCTCCATCCGCTCCAATCAGTCGAACTTCTCTGTCTCTGATCTGTTCATTAATCATTAATTCGCTAATGGTCTTGTACCTCCATAAAAAATAGTGGATAGGCAGACTATCCACTATACAATCTTCAACACAAATGTTTGAAAATATTAACGCTAAGTCGCGCCATTGCGCTTAGGTGAGAGTGGATACTCTACTTTGTTTTCATACAACTACTAGAATATAGCACAGACAATTTCTGTTGTCAACACTTTTATCTAAATTTCTATAATCTAATATGTACCAAGAATCTTAAGGGCAATTGCCTCTTCCCTTATGCCTCTTAACGCATTCTGCACCGCTGTATCCGTGAAACGCCCTTCAAAATCAACAAAGAACCTGTACTCCCACGCCTTATCAGATATCGGACGAGACTGGATATTTAACATATTGATTCCATTGTATATAAAGTGTGCCAGCATATGATACAGTGCACCACTCTTGTGAGGTGTCTCAAAACATATGCTTATCCTGTCCGCATCTCTGCGGCATACCCTTTTAGCCGACACAATTATAAACCTTGTTGCATTGTTTTTATTGTTCTGTATGCGGCTCTCAAGCACCTGAAGCCCGTATATATCAGCCGAGATATGGCTAGCTATGCCAGCCTGTGTGATATCTCCGTCATCCTTTACCTTCTTTGCAGAAAAAGCTGTATTCCTGACAGCCACCTGGTTAATATCCTTATGCTCATCAAAAAAATCTGAGCACTGCATAAGCGCCTGCGGATGTGAATACACAGTCCTTATATCAGAAATCTTTGCACCCGGAAGTCCCATCAGACTGTGGTCGATGCGTATAATCTGCTCCCCAACTATATAATTGTCGTATTCAACAAGCAGATCATAGTTTTCCGATACAATACCGGCTGAAGAATTCTCTATCGGAAGCACTGCATAATCAGCCTTTCCGCATTTGATATCCTCCATGGCATCCTTCCAGGAATCCACGTTGTAGCCATTACAGTTCTCGCCAAAGTATGTCTTCATGGCAAGCTGTGAGTATGCACCCTCAACTCCCTGAAACACAATCCTTGCATTGGAAAAATCCAGGCTGTCTACCTCAGTAAAGTTTTCCTTCTCCACTATGCCATGCTCAGTCATAAGCTGATACTGCTTCTTTCTACTGGTCGACATAATCTGTTCAAAAAGCTCAACTATACCGTGCTTCAAAAACTCATCATCTGCAAGAGACGATAATTTCTCAAGCTTTTCGTCCTCCCTCGCCTTGTCAAAGACCTTTTTGCCGGTGGTTATCTTATACTCGGCAACGTGCTTTGAGATATCCATTCTTTCCTTATATAATCTGACTATTTCACTGTCTATCTCATCGATAGACTCTCTCAATTTCATTAAATCTTCCATTATTGTCTCCTAAAAAAGATATAATAAAATATTATTACAAAATTTATAGAAAGGCAAGTAATCCTTGAAAGATTTATCATATATAGATATCATTTAGTTAATATCTAAGCATAAATCTCATATACCCTCGGGAGAATTACATGAAAAAAGAACACGCATGATTAATCAACTCATGCGTGTTTTTTATTAATTCATATAAAATTCAAATCTTGATCTGTATATATCACTGCACTTTCCGGTATTCTGGTCTATCGCAATAACAGAAAGCACATTATTTCCCTCAGGAACAGGTATTGGAGCTGTATACTCTGTTGATGCAGCACTCGGATCTGACGAATCCCAGGTATAGTATACCTTGCAATTTTCAGGTACTGTGATTGTAATGTCTGTCTGTGCACCAAATGTACCTCCGTCAGGGTCTATCTCCGGTGCATCCGGCGCCTCAAACTCGATTTCATACTTGGCAGACACCACCTCGCTTTTGATTCCTCTGTCATCAACCGCAACAGCTGTTATCTCATATGTGCCTTCCTTGTCCAGGGTGATCGGGCTATAATATCTTTCTCCTCTGGTCAAAGGATCATCCGAATCATATGAATAGTATATTTTGGTATCGCTGTCTGCATCTATAGAAAGCTCAATAGTCTCTCCATACTTGCCACTGCTCTTGCTAAACTGCGGTTTAGATACAGTATAATCCGCAAAAAGCTTTAAAACAGATGCATCCTTAGCACTCTCACGCAGCGCAACAATTGCATCATAATCCTTTTTTGATTCATAAATCGAGATAAGCTGCTTATAAGCCTCTTTGCTCTTTGGATCAATATTGATAATTTCCTGATACAGCACAAGAGCGGCATCATAATCCTTCTTAGACATATATATATCAGCCAAAGCAAATCTGACATCTGTATTATCCGAATCAATCGACAAAGCCTTCTCATAATAAGAAACCGCGGAATTTATATTCCCCGCCGAATAAGCTGCCTTTGCCTGCTTCACCTGATAATCAAATGAATTGTCATGTGATCTGCTTACATTACGTGTAATAGCTGCAATAAGTATTACAATTGCTACAGCGCACACTACAGCTGATATAATAATTATCTTCTTCTGCTGCGCTCTCTTTGCCCTCTGTCCGTCAGACTGTGGCTTCTCACACGGTTGTTTCGTCTGAGACTGCTGCTCACCTGTCTGATCCTGTCTCACCTGCTGCTTTACAGACTGTGACATTCTGTCCGGTTTTTGTCCGTTCCACTGACCGGCACTATGAAGCTGTTCCCTCACCGGCTCATCAAACCTGATTGTCCTATCAGACACAGGCTTTACAGTCTTTTGTCCATCAATTCGCCTGTCATCATTTCCAACCAGATTATCAAGATAATCATCAAATTCGTTGTAATCAGGCACTATCTGAACCGGATGCCCACAGACATCACAGTACAGACTGCCCGCCTTCAATTCATTACCACAATTGGCACATCTCATACATCTAATCCTCTTACATATTGTCTAATTGTCTAATTATCTCTTCATAGCCTCAACACAATTGCTCATGAGCATCGCAATTGTCATAGGACCTACACCGCCCGGTACAGGTGTGATATGTGACGCTTTAGACACAACAGAATCAAAATCCACATCACCACACAGCTTATTTTCAGCATTTCTGTGGATTCCAACATCAATGACAACCGCACCATCCTTCACATATGAAGCATCTATAAACTTAGGCTTTCCTATTGCCACTATAAGTATATCAGCATTTTTACATACATCTTTTAAATCCTTTGTATGTGAATGACATACCGTAACTGTTGCATTCTCCCTAAGCATGAGAAGTGACATAGGCTTGCCGACTATATTGCTTCTGCCAACCACAACACAGCTTTTACCATCAATATCTATATTGCTTCTCTTTAAAAGCTGAATGATACCGGCCGGAGTACACGGCAAAAAACCAGGCTTTCCTATAACCATCGCTCCAACACTCTGTGGACTGAAGCCATCAACATCCTTCTTCGGGTCAATAGCATCAATAACCTTGTCCTCATCGATATGCTTTGGCAGTGGAAGCTGACAGAGAATACCATTTACAGAAGAATCAGCATTGAGCTTTTCGATAAGTTTTAATATCTCATCCTCCGTAGTCTCCTCTGCAAGTTCATACGAAAGCGATTTGATTCCGACATACTCACACGCCTTTTTCTTGTTGCGCACATACACTGATGATGCAGGGTCATTTCCAACCTGAATCACCGCAAGGCAGCCCTCGATACCTTTTTTCTTAAGCTCTGCCACTTCTTCCTTAAGCTCATCCTTAATCTGTGTTGAAATTAATTTTCCGTCTATTAGATTAGCCATATTTCCTCCTAGAATAATCCTGTGATCACACCATTATCATCCACATCAATGCCGTATGCAGCCGGCTTCTTTGAAAGTCCCGGCATAGTCATAATAGAACCGTTTACTGCTACCACAAAGCCTGCACCTGCTGACGCATAAACCTCACGTACGTTGATTTTAAAGCCGCTTGGTCTGCCAAGCTTCTTTGCATCATCAGAAAGCGAATACTGTGTCTTTGCCATACATACAGGGAAATCTCCCATTCCAAGGTCTGTAATCCTCTTAAGTTCTCTCTCTGCTGCCGGAGAATATGTAACACCATCCGCTCCATATATTTCTTTTGCAACAGTTTCAATCTTTTCCTTAAGTGACAGGCTATCATCATAGAGCACTTTGAAATTGCTTTCCTTGTGCTCGATTGTTTCAAGTACCTTGTTGGCAAGGTCAATTCCGCCTTCGCCACCCTTCTCCCATACCTCTGAGAGTGCAAATTCACAGCCTCTTTCTTTACAGAACTGCTCTACAAAATCAGTCTCAGCCTTTGTATCTGTGACAAATGAATTTAATGTAACAACTACAGGTACTCCAAACTTGTGAAGATTCTCAATATGCTTCTCAAGATTTACGATTCCGGCCTTAAGTGCATCAAGATTCTCTGATGAAAGCTCATCCTTCGGCACGCCGCCATTATATTTTAATGCTCTGATTGTTGCAACAAGTACAACTGCATCCGGCTTAAGCCCTGCCATACGGCACTTGATATCAAAGAACTTCTCTGCGCCAAGGTCTGCGCCAAAGCCTGCCTCAGTGATAACATAGTCTGCAAGCTTTAATGCTGTCTTTGTGGCACGGACACTGTTACAGCCATGTGCTATATTGGCAAAAGGTCCACCGTGAACTATTGCCGGTGTATGCTCAAGTGTCTGGATAAGGTTCGGCTTTAAGGCATCCTTTAAGAGAGCTGCCATAGAACCTGTAGCCTGAAGATCATCGGCTGTGACAGGCTTTCCGTCAAAGGTATATGCCACAATAATTCTTCCAAGTCGTTTCTTTAAATCTGCCATATCATCAGCCAGACAGAGTATTGCCATAATTTCAGATGCTACAGTGATGACAAAATGATCTTCTCTGACCATTCCGTCCATCTTGCTTCCAAGACCAACAACGATATTTCTAAGGACACGGTCATTCATATCCATACATCTCTTCCATACAATCTGGCGTGGGTCGATACCAAGCTCGTTTCCCTGCTGGATATGATTGTCAAGAAGTGCCGCAAGCAGATTGTTCGCAGATGTAATTGCATGAAAATCTCCTGTAAAATGAAGATTTAAATCCTCCATTGGGACAACCTGTGCATATCCGCCACCGGCTGCTCCTCCCTTGATACCAAAGCAAGGTCCAAGTGACGGCTCACGAAGTGCGATAAGTGCTTTCTTTCCCAGGCGTCCAAATGCCTCTCCAAGACCTACGCTTGTGGTTGTCTTTCCCTCTCCTGCAGGAGTCGGGTTTATAGCTGTAACAAGTATGAGCTTTCAGTCAGGATGTTTCTTTGTGCGATTGTTAAGCTCATCAGAAATCTTTGCCTTATACTTTCCATAAAGCTCTAAGTCATCCTCTTCAATCCCTATAGATGCTGCTACATCCTTGATTGGAAGCATTGTAGCTTCCTGTGCGATCTGAATATCTGTTTTCATTTTTCTTTGCTCCTTTGTGTTAATTATTCTCTAATATAGTATCTAATTCCTCTTTAGTCACCAGAACCTTGCGGGGCTTTGTTCCCTCCTCAGGTCCAACTACACCGGCCTCTTCGAGCTGATCCATGATGCGGGCCGCCCTGTTGAAGCCAATTTTAAGGTATCTTTGAAGCATTCCGATTGAAGCCCGTTCCTTATCTGTGATAATTGACGCTGCCTCCGCAAAGTAAGAGTCCCTGCCATCATCCGTGTTTTCCACATCTGAAATGGTAACGGTTGTATTTGTCGTATCGTTCGACAGGCTCTCCATCTTTTGTGCCACATCATTACTGTACTGTGCATTCTCATTATTTTCAATAATAAATTTCACAATATCGGAAACTTCTTTATCTGAAACGAATGCGCCCTGTACTCGAAGGGGCTTCGGAACACCCTGTGGGTCAAATAACATATCTCCCTTTCCAAGGAGCTTTTCCGCACCATTCATATCAAGTATGGTACGACTGTCAACACCGCTTGTAACCGCAAATGCGATACGGCTTGGCATATTCGCCTTGATGAGACCTGTAATAACATTAACAGAAGGCCTCTGTGTAGCTATAATCAGATGTATACCGGCTGCTCTCGCAAGCTGTGCCAGCCTGCATATTGCCTCCTCTACATCCTTTGATGCAACCATCATAAGATCCGCAAGCTCGTCAACTATAATGACAATCTGTGGCATCTTTGGCGGTTTTTCTGTATCTTTGCCATCCATCGCATCAATCATGGCATTGTAACCGTTTATTTCCCTGACACCGCTGTTTGCAAACTTCTCGTATCTGTCTGTCATCTCTGAAACCGCCCAGTTTAATGCTCCTGCAGCTTTTTTAGGATCTGTAACAACCGGAATCATCAGATGAGGTATGCCATTGTATACACTAAGCTCAACCACCTTCGGGTCAATCATAATCAGCTTTACCTCATCCGGCTTTGCCTTGTATAGTATACTCATGATAATTGTATTGATACAAACCGACTTACCTGAGCCGGTAGCACCTGCAATTAAAAGATGTGGCATTTTTGCGATATCCGTAACCTTAACCTTGCCTGCAATATCTTTTCCCACTGCAAAAGTAATCTTTGATTTGGCATTTTTAAATTCTTCAGACTCCACAAGCTCCCTGAAGGAAACAGCAACACTCTGGCTGTTTGGCACTTCGATACCCACAGCGGCTTTTCCCGGAATAGGAGCCTCGATTCGTATATCCGCGGCTGCCAGATTAAGCTTTATATCATCTGCCAGATTCACAATCTTTGATACCTTCACTCCAAGCTCCGGTGTGATTTCAAACCTTGTAACAGCAGGACCGCAGCTTATATTATTCACCTTCGCATTCACCCCAAACACATTAAGAGTCTGTTCAAGCTTTGCCGCCGTCTCACGCAGATGAGCCTGCGAATCGCCGGTTTTACCCCTGTCAGGAGCCTTAAGCAGATCAACAGCCGGAAATACATACGGCTTCTGCTGGATTGCATTTTCTGCGTCATTTATCGCTATCTGCTCGCTGACTTTTTCAACCTCTTTGGCGAGCTCATCCTTGTCTGATTTGACATTTTTCTTACCTGGCTCTGCTGCAGGTGGTTTTGTCATTACCGCATCTGCAGCCGGAGCTGATAATTTTGATTGCAGCTCATTATCTTTTTGTATGCCAAAATCATCAGATATATCAGGCTCCACGCAGCCCGATATAGGTATCTGCGACACATGGCTTGCAGCTGTGCCACCCAAAACCGAAACAGGCTCCGATGCCACACCAAAGTCCGGTGTTTGCACTATTTCCCCTGCATCCCCTGATGTAAGGCTTGTCGTCTTTTTCTCCTTTATTGCAGGTGAACTCGGGTAATTCTCTATAGTTATCTCACCAAGCGCATCTGTAGCTGCTGCCCCTTGTCCAAATATCCCCACATGCGCTGTATCACTACCTGTCATGCCTGAATCTAGCGCGTTTTCACTGCCATCAATTTTTGTATCAAGTGACACGCCTGTTATCTTATTGTCCATCCTTCGGCCGGCACGCTTACTCCTTCTGCCACCTTTTGCAGCCTCCTTTATGTCGCTGTCTGTATCATCTGAAGCTAAACCCTCTCTTGTCTGACGCTCTCTTGACTTATACTGCCGATACTCCTGATATCTCTCATTATTCTCACGCGCTGACTCGTATACCTTTCGGCCGCCGTTTCTCATACCCTTCATGAATGATTTACCGGTAATGAGCACAAGGCAGATAATCATCACAACTATTGTCACCACGTATGCACCTATAATTCCTACCGCTGGAACTAAAATGCAGCCTATAAGAGCACCTATAAAGCCACCACCTGAATGTCTTTCAACACTGTCAATATATGACTGCACCGGCGAAACCGCGAATTCACCATACACTGCCAGGTACATAAACACACATATAAACCATATGAGAACTATGGTCATAACAAGCTTCATGATAGCATATGAATTGCCCTTATTGGACACAGCAAAAAAGCTGCCCACCAGAAGCACAAGCGGAAAAATATATGCCACCATTCCAAATATACCAAAAAGGAAACCGCTTACTGCGTTTCCCAAATGACCGCCTATTCCAAAATTGCTTATAAATAAAAGGATTGAAACAGCTACTACTATCCAGAGAAATATTTCCTTTTTAAAGGCCTGCTGCCTCTCTATCTGAGCCATTCTCTCCTTTTTTGTCTGTCTTTTTGCTGAGGATTTCTTCCTCGTTGCCATGTAACTAACCTCCGTATTTTGATTTACAGAGTATATAATAACATATTTCTTCTGTTCTGTGTAAATTTTCTAAAGTAATTTTTCGATTTTGTGATTAAAGGGTCAAAAGGTATCATCGATGCATGCTTGCATG
>ENA-OPJD01000050-OPJD01000050.1-human-gut-metagenome-genome-assembly--contig:-NODE-50-length-21059-cov-1.505951_pt1 | contig 21059 bp, 11 predicted proteins | sample MGYA00241413_ERZ501656 | MGnify/ENA primary metagenome ERZ501656 (study PRJEB25962, sample SAMEA2042287) | human gut metagenome | biome: human gut; feature: human-associated habitat; material: faeces... | reverse complement strand
CTTAAGGAAACGCCCCTTGTAGGCAGGAATAACAATTGCCAATTTCTTTATTTGCTCCACTTTACAAAGACTGCATATCGTTCAACTTCTTGTAATATCCATTTAAGGCTATCAGTTCATCGTGAGTTCCTCTTTCTACGATATCGCCTTCATAAAGTACACAAATTTCATCGGCATTCTTAATGGTACTCAATCTATGTGCGATAGCGATAGTAGTACGCGATTTCATCAAACGCTCCAACGCTTCCTGAACCAAACGCTCGGACTCTGTGTCAAGAGCCGAAGTAGCCTCATCTAATATAAGGATAGGAGGATTTTTCAAAATTGCACGGGCTATACTGACACGCTGACGCTGACCACCGGACAAACGCCCTCCACGATCACCAATCATCGTGTCATATCCTTTTTCCGTTTCCATAATGAAATCATGTGCATTCGCTATCTTGGCAGCTTCTATTACTTGCTCCATAGTGGCATTCTCTACACCAAAAGTAATATTGTTATAGAAGGTGTCATTAAACAGAATAGCTTCCTGATTTACATTACCAATCAGAGAACGTAAACTGTGGATGGATACATCTTTCACATTCTTGCCGTCAATCAGCAATGCACCCTCCGATACATCGTGATAACGCGGTACCAAGTCCACTAAAGTAGACTTTCCGGAACCAGACTGACCCACCAGCGCAATCGTTTTTCCTTTAGGAACAGTCAGATTGATATGGTTCAAGACCGGACGCCCTTCTACATAGCTGAAACTTACATTTTTAAACTCTAACTTATCTGTGAAAGCGTCCAATGGCAAAGGCTGCTCCGGCTCTACGATATGATTTTCCGCTTTCAATATCATATCAATTCGCTCCATACTGGCCAATCCCTGCGGAATATTATAAAATGCTCTTGAAAATTCTTTCAAAGGATTGATGATACTATAAAGGATAATCAGATAAAATATGAAAGTAGCCGCATCCATCGGAGCATAGTTTGTATTTAAGATTAAAGCACCGCCAAACAACAGCACGGTCACAATCACACAAGTGCCTAAAAACTCACTCATGGGGTGGGCTGAACTTTGCCGGATAATCATCTCGTTCATTGCATCGCGGAAGTCATTGTTTGTTTTAGAGAACCGGGCAGACATTTTGCTTTCGGCTATAAACGCTTTGATAACCCTTAAACCTCCTAATGTTTCATCCAATTGGGACATAATATCTCCCCATTGCGCCTGTGCTGTAGAGGACTGTCTTTTCAGCTTCCGGCTGACAACCCCCATTATCCAACCTGTCAGAGGTAAAATAAAGATAACAAAAAGCGTCATTTGCCAACTTACCGAAAACAGAGTGACAAAACAAACCAAAAGAGCGATAGGATTACGGATAAGCATATCGATGGAACTGGTCAACGAGTTCTCCACCACCGTAACATCCGCACTCATACGGGCTATGATATCTCCTTTACGTTCTTCTGAGAAAAAACTCAAAGGAAGACTTAACACTTTATTATAAACCTGAATACGGATATCCCGGACAATACCTGTACGCAAAGGTACCGTGACAAAAGGGTCCCATGACAGCCGCAGAAGCAAAATAACCGGCAGTTTTCAACATAGTCATAAAGATAAGTATTCCTCCCATCATGGCAAGTGTATAGAACGCACCATTTGTAGCCACAAAATTGCTCACAAAGTAATAGGCATTATTTATGAGTACATCCTTATCCAAATTATGAATATCCATAGGAATGTACTCATAAGACTTGGTATCAATTTTGAACAGAATGTTCAAAATTGGCACAATCGCCATGAACGAAAACACATTAAGCCATTGCGACAGAAAGTTCAGTATCAATGCCCATGTCAAATATTTGCGGTATGGAAGAATATACCGCTTCAACAAACTAAAGAACTGTTTCAGCATAATTATCAATTATATATAATGCCGCAAAGGTAACAAAAAAGAAATAATCACCCAAGATTACCCCACTTTATCCCCTAATATTTGTTCATACACGGCAAGCCTTCTTTCCTGCATCTGTCCGGGGTTATATACTTGCCGCAAACTGTCTTCCGCATGGGTAACCAACTGTCTCTGCAACTGCGGATTACTTGACAAGGCTATGACAGCTTCTGCAAATCCGGCAGGGTCATCAACCATCAAGCAATCTTCACCATCCTTAAAATCAATGCCTTCCACACCCTTTGCCGTCGTTACAAAAGGTACTTTTGACAATACAGCATCTAATATTTTCATACGCATACCACTACCGATACGTATTGGAACAACAGCAACACTGCCTTTTAAAAAAGAGCCCAGATCTTCCACATAGCCTGCCAGCTTCAATTCCGGGTATTCGGACTGCAAACGATTGATACACTCTCCACGCCATTTACCAATTACTTGCAATGTAAACGAAAAATGACGTTTACGCAGATGCGGAATCACTTCGTGACAGAACCATGCCACGGCATCCAGATTGGGAAAATGATCCTCACTTCCCACAAAAGTCAGGCGTCCGCTTTGGACCGGAACAAAAGGCTGTTCCAGCCTGTCACCCACTTGCACCACAGCCGGAGAAGTGTAGATATGGTCTTTCCGTCCTATGAAGTCCTCCATAATTTTACGGTCTACTTCAGTCAGAACAATAACATCTTTATATTTCAATAATGCACTGCGCTCAAAATCCTTTGCTATATGAAACAACATCCTGTCACCGGCAGTCTGTTCCCTGAACAAAGTAATCTCCTTTTCATTACGGATGTAGCGGAGTTCATGATGCACAAAAATAGTCTGTACATTTTCAGGCAACAAGAATCCCAATGACAACAGTTCATAAAACTCTACTTGAATAATATCAAAACCTGAATGAGCCACCTGAGAAACATACTCCACATACCCCTGGTCTAGCGGCTGGAAACAAGAGCTGAACAAAGTACTCTTTCCCCGTACTAAATCCACAACTTCGCCCGTTTCATCCGTCCATATCTGTTGCCGGTTCATTTTACGGGTTACAGACGCATGTATCTTTTGCAGCCATTTATAATAAAAAGGATGTTTAATTTTGGGTAATCTGACAGTTTTAGTTTTAGGAGTATAAATAAAGAAATCCACATTATCCCAAATTTTCTTCAATGACTCTACATCTTGCATACGTCTCCCTGTTTCAGGATAAAGCAATACAGATACGGCCATCTTATGACGCAAATACTCCACCATATTAAAGAAAGCTTGATTACCGCCCGAATCCAGCGGATAAGGAATGTACGGAATAATAAAAAGAATTTTCTTTCTCATACTAATTGAATTTAAACAATAGTCTAATGTCTAATTTAATTTTTAGTTTAATACAGCAAATGCTATGTAGTGTATAATGCAAAGGTACAAGAAAGACTGCATACTAAAATGTTAATTATCGTTTCTTTTTAAAAGTTCAACAAAATTCCTGTTTTTTGAAAAAAAAACAAAGAAGCAACTTGTTTATTTACCTGTATAACATTACATTTGTAGAAATAAAACAAGAACTAACTTAACAATAAAGCATGAATGCACTTCCCTTGGTCAGTGTAGTGGTACCTAATTATAATTATAAACGATACCTCAATCTACGAATTCAGAGTATTCTGCAACAGACCTATCAGAATATCGAACTGATTTTACTTGATGATGCCTCAACAGACGGTAGCGAAGAGGTATTATCGGACTATCAAGACCATGCCAAAGTGAGCCATATTCTATTAAACGAACACAACACCGGAAATCCATTTAAACAATGGTTTAAAGGCATGCAATTAGCCAAAGGAAAATATATATGGATAGCCGAAGCCGATGACTTGTGTGAGCTTACTTTTTTAGAGAAAGTAGTTCCTTTAATGGAGAAATACCAACAAGCCGCCGTATGCTTTGCCGGTTCCAAGTATATTGATAAAGACGGTAATGTGCTGAGTTACGACATGAACAAATGGAAATCTGCCATACCTCCATACGCCGTATTCAATGGGAAGACTTATGCCGAACATAACCTTTACTGGCGCAGCTATATAGCCAATGCAAGCTCGGCCATTTTCAGAAAAAGCATGGTAAATGCCCAAAATATGGAACAATGCCTGCAAATGCGCTACAGCGGCGACTGGCTGTTCTGGTTTTATATGGCAATGCAAGGAGACATTATAGAAAGATATGAAGTACTGAATTACTTCAGACAACATACCCAGAAAGTTACCGTCAAAGCTGAAAACAACGGAGGGGGTAAGAGCGAAGATATTGAGATAGTACGCATTATGGAACAACACCTTACCCACCTGAGCAGATACAAACGGTGCATACGAAGGGGAATGCTTTACAACCGCATTGCCAAACTAAGCACAACAGACCGGGTAAAACTGCAATTATGGGAACTCCTCCGGCAGAAATTAAACGGAACGCGGAAAGACGGACGTCTGGAGCGCCTCAACCGGATAGCACGGCTATTCTGTCCTTTTGTTCTGACTATGAAAAGAGACCGCCTTACTCCTTCCCGAGAAATAGGATAAGAAACGGAAACTGCTTGCCCATATTTTCGGGCGGACTCACATGTCTGCCCCTAAAGTGAACAAATTGGCAGCCAATTTTACTTTTGGCATACCCTCTTTTGATATTTCTAAAATTCTGTTTACCTTTGTTGTCAATCATCCGGATTGATTCAAACAAATGCAAACTTTACTAAAACAAATGAAATATCTCCGTTCACTCATGCAGCAATCTGTAACAGCATGTAAGAATCAGGCTAAGCTTATCCAACAGTTTACTCTTTCTTTACTTTACTTATTAATCATACATATAGTTGCTTTACTTTTTTTCTTCCTGTTCCGGCTTGTCCTGTTCACCTCAATAGATTATCAGTTTCCTCCCGATATACAAAACAACTTTCTCATGCAAGCCACTGCATTTATAAAAGGGCTATGGTTTGACAATGTTATAGCTTGCTACATATTGCTGTTACCATTAGTCATTTTATGGATAACCGCTCTCTGCAACTATCACTCCAAGTGGGTATTCAGATTTATCTCTATCTTTTTCATTCTATTTTATTCACTGTCGTTCATTATTTCGGCAGCCAACATCCCTTATTTCTCCTATTTTTTTAAGACAATCAATTCTTCCATTTACAATTGGTTCGGATATGGAGCCACTACTGCCGGAATGGTATTGGGTGAGACATCATTCTATTTCCCTATTTTTCTAGGACTGATATCTATTCTTCTGCTGTCAGGAAGTGTACTACGGTTATCTTCTTATTTCTATCATCTCATCAATTCGAAATCTACTTCCATCAGCCCGATAAACCGCCTATGTATATTCGCCGCCGGTGCTGTTTGTATAGGACTTTGTCTATTCGGAATACGGGGACGCATGGGATATAACCCCATCAGGGTAAGTCAAGCATACTATTGTACCGATCCATTCCTGAATCAGCTAGGGGTTAATCCTGTCTTTAATCTACTTACCAGCACACTGGATGATAACCGTAAGGAAAACCGCTATCTTCACCTGATGCCGGAACAGGAGGCAATAACCAATATGCAAAGTATATTGCAAAGAAAAGGAATAGAAGGCATCTCCCCCATTGCACGTGAAGTGAAATGCACAGCCGTCCCTACACAAAAGAATGTTGTTCTTATTTTCATGGAATCGATGTCGGCCAACTTGATGGAGCATTTCGGATCTACCAAAAAACTGACTCCTTTCCTAGACAGCCTTTATCTGGAATCTCTCAGTTTTGACCATTTTTATTCAGCGGGCATACATACCAACCACGGAATGTATGCCACCCTCTACTCTTTCCCTGCCATCATGAAACGGAATGCCATGAAAGGAGCAGTGGTACCTGTCTATTCGGGATTGCCCACCGTATTAAAGGATAATAGCTATCGGAACCTGTTCTTCATGACGCACGAATCACAATACGATAATATGAACGCTTTTCTCCGCACTAACGGATTTGATGAAATATATGCACAAGAAAACTACCCAAAGGATAAAGTCGTTAACAGCTTTGGTGTACAAGACGATTTCCTATATCAATATGCCTTGCCCATTCTGAACAAAAGAGCAGAAGAAAGACAACCTTTCTTTACCGTATTGCTTTCTATCAGCAACCATCCCTCGTATGTGATACCTGACTATTTCAAACCACACAGCACAAAGCTTGAAGATCAGATTGTGGAATACGCGGACTGGGCCATCCGGCAATTCATGCAAGAAGCACGCAAACAACCCTGGTTTGAAAATACAATCTTTGTTTTGCTGGGTGACCATGGGAAATTGGTAGGAAGTCCGGACTGTGAAATACCACAATCCTACAACCATGTTCCACTAATGATTTACGGAAAAGGCATCAAGCCCGAAATCAGACAAGAGCCTGGCGGCCAGACTGATGTGGCACCGACTTTACTCGGACTGCTGAACATGAGTTATACCCAAAACGACTTCGGCATAAATTTGTTAACAGAACAACGCCCGTATGTCTATTTCTCCGCCGATAATTTGATAGCGGCTACAGATACAACCCACCTATATATTTATTCTCCACATGACCGGCAGGAATTCAAATATAAGAAGCAAGGAAATGCCTTGCAACTTGTAACAGGGGAGGACAGTACATTCTACATGATGAAAAAATACTGTTTCTCCACATTGCAGAGTGCGGAGTATCTGGTAAAAGAGCACAAGACTGTCAATAAAGCTACCGGACAATAAGGTGGGACGGGTTTCACCGCCTTGCCTTCCTTAACGGTCATACCCCAACTTCTCCTCGTTATAATCAGAGGCTATGTAGGTAGGACGGCCTTTGGTCTCCTTGAAAATGCGCCCCACGTACTCTCCTATAATTCCCAAAGAGAAAAGCTGGATGCCACCTAAAAAGAGCATGACAATGATCAAAGTGGGGAAGCCGGCCGTTTCATCACCATAAAGCACGGTCTTTATCAGAAAATAAATGGCATAAATAAAACTGGAGATTGAACAGAGCACTCCGCATACCGTGGCGATGCGCAAAGGGGCGATAGAAAGAGGTTATCCCTTCGACAGCCAGATTCAACAGCTTGAGAAAGTTCCAGGAGGAATGGCCCATCAGCCTGTCTCCGCGATCAAATTCAATGCTTTTCTTCTGATAGCCTATCCAGCAAAACAATCCTTTTGTATAACGCTCGCATTCGCGCAGACGACGCAACGTGAGCACACAACGACGGTCCAGAAGCCTGAAATCGCCCACATTGGGCAAAATATCAATACGGCTCATCCGCTGAAGTATACCATAAAAAGCCAGAGAGAACTGACGACGCAACCAGCTTTCCTCGCCACGGGTACGCCGTTTGGCATAAATGTCATCATATCCTTCTTCCCAATATTCCAGCATCTGGTCTACCAGTTCCGGAGGGTCCTGCAAATCAGCATCCATCACAACGCAGCAATCGCCGGTGGCGTAATCAAAACCCGCCAGCATGGCTACCTCTTTACCAAAGTTACGCGAAAGGTTGACATAATTCACCCGCTTGTCCTGCTGCCTCAGCCGGCGGAGGCATTCCAGCGTAGTGTCGCTGCTGCCATCATTGACAAACAGGATTTCCCACTCATAAACGGCATTGCGGTTGACAAGCTCTATCAAACGTTGATACAGAGTGGGCAGCATCGCTTCCTCATTATATACCGGAATCAAAAGAGTCACTTTCTTCATATCATTCTTCACTATCATAAAGACTCCTCAAAGATATTACTTTTGTTTGAAAACAAACCTCACTAATAAAAAATTTACCGGAATGGCAATGAGAAACACTGGGATGGGAGCCAACGGACGGGAAAAACCCAACCGCAGAAAGAGATTCAACAATCCGATATGTATCAGATAATTTGTCAGATGTGCCCCCCCGAAGCCAAAAGCTTTCTTCCAGGAAGGAGGCTGCCCGAAAGTAAAATAAGCCGTAAGATAAAAGTTGGCAACAAAACTCAGCACATATCCCAAGGTATAGGCTACATTGACCTGAATGAATTTTTGCAAGACAAAATAAATGCCATAGTGCAGCCCTGTAGCAAAAAGGCCTACCATTACAAATCGCAGGAACTCGGGTATCTGTTTCAGTTTATTCATTTTCATTGATTTAAAATGCAAAGTTAGGTATTACTAAAGAATTATTCGTACTTTTGCGACAGTAAATATAAAAGACCGAAAAATATATGTCAGACAAGAAAAAAGCATTTTGGTTCATAGCCTTACTAAGCACACTTGTAATAATCCCCTTTTTGGGAGAAACTATTTTTTACTCTAAAGGGGAACCGCGCGAAGCAATTGTGGCATACTCGATGTTGGAAAGCGGCAACTGGATATTGCCTTTGAACTACGGAACAGACATCGCCTATAAACCTCCTTTCCTGTATTGGTCTATTGCAGCTATTTCCGCCATTTTCGGAGGGGTGAGCGAATTCTCGTCCCGTCTGCCGTCCGCTATCGCTTTTCTAGCTATGCAGTTCGTGTTTTTCGGATTCGTAGCCCGCTATAAGGATACAAAGACAGCAGTCATTACCTCCCTTTTACTGCTCACTTCATTCGAAGTGCACCGGGCGGCGGTGGCTTGCAGGCTGGATATGCTACAGGTTTCCTTCATCGTCATCTCACTTTGCTTACTATTTCGCTGGGACGAAAAAGGCTGCAAGGGAATACCTTGGACGGTTGTCGTGCTGATGGCATGCGGCACGCTGACCAAAGGACCTGTGGGTTCTATATTCCCCTGTATGTGTATCGGTATTTACCAGCTGATACGGGGACGCTCATTCGGCAAGACTTTCCTTTCCTTATTCGGAATCGGGCTGCTTTCCCTTATTCCATTGGGAATCTGGTTTTATGCGGCCTGGCTACAGGGAGGACAGCCGTTTATGGACCTGATGCTGGAGGAAAACACCGGACGCTTTGTCGGCAAAATGTCATACCCGTCGCATCACAACCCTTTATGGTATAACTTCCTGACCATTATATGGGGGTGGACACCTTGGACATTGGTCTTGCTTATCTCACTATTCGGACTGAAATGGAATGAAATGCACCTGCTGCCCGCAGGAAACTCTTTCACCGGACGCATCAGGAAGGTTTGGGATAACATCCGCTCACAATCCCCCATACAGCTGTTTATCTGGATAGTGATTATCGCTATTTTTGTCTTCTATTGTATTCCTAAAAGCAAACGCAGCGTCTATTTGTTGCCTATCTATCCATTTATGGCTGTACTGATTGCCCAGTATCTGGAGGCGTTAATGCAAAAAGGGGCGAAAGTGTTCAAAATATCGGCTTATATCTTCGCCTCGCTCTGTTTGTTACTCACCGCGGTGTTTTTTGCTGTACGCTGTCAGATGATACCGGACAGCATATGGGGCAACGGACGTCATGCTGCCGAAAACATAGCGTTTATGCAAGCTTTGGAAAGCACGTCCTTTTCTATTTCCAAATGGCTGATTATAGTATTGCCGGTAGTGGCTGCCATCTGTACATTAAGGCTGGTTATCAAAAAAAGTAGTACGGGGTCACTCCTCTATGGAATCACCGGTTGTGTTCTTTGCCTGTTTGTCGCTTTAGACGGGGTATATCAGCCAACAATACTAGCTGTAAAATCCGATAAGCATCTGGCAGAGGATATCAGAAAACAGGTGCCTGAAGGAGTCGTTTATTCATATACAGACAGAATGATACGGTTTTATTGTACAAATTATTATATGAATAACCAAATGCGGAATTTCACACTGGAAAATCCGCAAGAAGGGTATGTCATACTTTCTGCAAATGCACAAGAGGAGTTTTTAAAGAATTACAATGCAAAGTATCAGCTGGAAGAGGTCTTCCATACAGATTACAGAAGTTGCGACTTACGCAATACGGTAATCATGTACAAGTTCAACGAGAAACGGAAATAGTTATATCCGGCAGATTCTGCACCAATTGGGACGCGGACTATATGAATCAGTATGGAATTCATATAGTCCGCGTCCAAGTTTTACTATCTGTTCCCTAAATCATCATAAACGGTTTGCAATATCGCCTTACCCTTATCCAGACGGGATTCGTCAGCTTCAGGCTCATCAAAAAGAATACTGCCGGAATTATTATCAAACACCGTCACCCCTGTACTGTCTCTGAATGAGAACCCATTATTGAAACTATAAAAGGCAAAAGGATACTTATAATCACTTCCCAATACATTACGGCTAAACGTAAATGCAGTATGTTCCAACCCAAGCTGCCCCAACAAAGTGGCTGCCAAATCGGTCTGATTCATAATCTTGTCCACCTGCATAGGCTGTTTTACCGCTCCACCTAACCATAACAAGGGAATATGATAAAAACGAGGCATCGCATTAGACCCCTCACGCGGGTAATAGAAACCATGATCGGGAAGGCAGATAACTAAAAGATCTTTCCATGCGGGAGTCTGCTTCAACCGGTCAACAAACTTACCCAGACATTCATCTGTATAAGCAAAGGCATTGGGAATTTTATCTTCCAGCCGGTGATAAGGAACTTCGAAAGGTTCATGACTGCTAAGTGTCAGAAACGCAGTATGCCAAGGCCCTTCTTCCTTCCGGTTTCTTAACTGATTATATAAATATTCAAAAGTAATATCATCATTCACTCCCCAGGCATTACTGGTCTGTTCGGCCAATGAGAAATCTGTATTGGCTGTAAGACGCTGATAACCGGTACTCAGCAGATAACTCTTCATATTGGTAAAGTTGATATCACCTCCATACAGGAAATCTGTTTTATAACCCGCCTTGGACAATCCTTCAGCTATAGCAGGCAGCGTACGGCTCTTGGCAGGAATTTTCATTACCGATGCCGTAGGCAATCCAAGGTAACCGCTGAAAGTACAGACTGTTCCACGGTCGGTACGGAAACTATTGGCATAACAGTTTGTAAAAAAGATCCCTTCCTTTGACAGACGGTTAAAGTGGGGTGTCACATCAGGAAGACCACCTAAAGGTTCTACAAAAGCACCTCCAAAACCTTCCATCAAAATAATAAGAATATTGGGACGCTTGGTATTCAGGACTTGAATAATACTATCCCCATCTGTTGTAGGATAAAGTCCGTCAAACAATGCAGCCCGCTTCTCTTCATCAAAGAAATTGAACTCTGATGCAAAATCCTGGGATTTACCCATAGAAGACAACAAACTGAAATCGGGATTGACCGCCGAATGATTCAAGAAAGGTTCGTTGCTGAAATATACTTGCCCTATATTAGAAGTGGATTCCGTTACACCACCACGTATAATGATGAAAAGCACACCTCCTAATAACAGCATTCCCGCAGTTCCCGCTATCCGTTTCCGGGTGGCGGTCAAAACGGAAGGCGTGATTTTCAGCAAGACCCAACTATTCAGGGCTATGAGTAACAAGATGGCAAGAACCCTCAGCAAGATAAATCCGACGGAAACACTCGCCAAAGCTTCCTTCGGTGAATCGATATAAAGAAAAACAGATGCGTCCAGTTTAAATCCCCAGAATGTGTATAATGCCATATCTACCACAAAAATGATAGAAATAAGCGCGGCAGCCAAAATATAATACCCGTAAAGTATTTTTTTCAAAGGGAATCTCCTAAACCAAATACTTATCAGTACCAACAAGAATGGAAATGCAGTAAGATATCCCGCCGTAGCGGCATCAAGACTGGCGCCATGAACCATTACCTGCATATAATCGGCAAACCCGAATCCTTTTTCAATGGAACCATTATAGAGCATGAATAATGGTTTCTGTAGAATAAATATCAGTAAGACCGTAAAAAAGTACAAGCTGATATAAGCAATCCTCTTTTTCATATCTTCAGTTCTTTATTATTTCCGTCCGAAATCAGCCGGGACCTCTCCCCATCGGTCGGTTTCCCACTTCAATAAAGGTGTGGTATATTTATTTTCTTTCAGCCAAATTTCGGCCCGTTCTATCATTTGAAAAAGTTTCTCCGTCTGAGGAGTCCGCTCTAGTTTAGTTTTACATTTCTTCTGTTTCACCCAGCTCAACGCATTACGGCTGTCCGAGTAAACAGGCATACTGATATTCTTCTGCTTCATCAATGCCAAGGCATGGACAATGGCAAGAAACTCTCCAATATTATTCGTTCCATAAACAGGACCGAAATGAAAAACCTCCTGTCCCGTAAGCAAATAAACGCCCCGATATTCCATCGGTCCGGGATTTCCACTGCAAGCGGCATCCACAGCCAGGCAGTTCATATCAAAGTTCTCGGGAAGTTGTTTAGGAGTATCTTCTTTTTTAACAGCATTCTTGCCTATATAATGAAAAGCGGAAGAAGCCAAGGCGTGTTCCGCCTCCTCTTTGGTCTCGAATGACTTGTATTGTGCGCCATCATAACCTTTTATCTGTAGCTGGCAGTCAGTCCAGGAGTCATAAACTCCCGGATTGACACCTTTCCATACTACATAATATTTCTGTTTCTTTGCCATTTACATACGTTCAGGCACTTCAATACCCAGCAAGCCCATTGCTGTCTTCACAATCTTGCCCACATTGGCACTCAATGCCAGACGGAAGACTTTCAACGCTTCGTTTTCTTCACGCAGAATACTGAAATCATGATAGAACTGGTTGTATTCTTTCACCAAATCGTATGCATAGTTTGCTATAATGGAAGGATTATAGTCTGAGCCTGCCTGCTTGACAACCGATTTAAAATCAGCCAGCATCTGAATCAAACCTTCTTCTTTTGCGCTCAGTTCCAAACCTGCTGGAATGATTTCGGGAATAACGATACCTGCTTCAGCCGCTTTGCGTAATACAGACTGGATACGGGCATACGTATACTGAATGAAAGGTCCTGTATTGCCATTGAAATCTATCGATTCTTTCGGGTTGAAAGTCATATTCTTACGTGCGTCCACCTTCAGGATAAAATATTTCAAAGCACCCAAACCAACAATACGGGCAATATTGTCGGCTTCTTCTTGGGTCAGACCGTCCAATTTACCTAATTCAGCAGAAGTTTCCTTAGCAGTTTCAATCATTGCTTCCATCAAATCATCCGCATCCACTACTGTACCTTCACGACTTTTCATTTTGCCCTCGGGCAGCTCTACCATACCGTATGAGAAATGAACCAATCCTTTGCCCCATTCAAAACCCAATTTGTCGAGCAAGATAGAAAGTACCTGGAAATGATAGTTTTGTTCATTACCCACTACATAAATCATCTTGTTGATGGGGTAATCCTGAAAACGTAATTTGGCAGTACCGATATCCTGGGTCATATAAACAGAAGTACCGTCACCGCGAAGAAGCAACTTATGGTCCAGTCCTTCGGCAGTCAAATCAGCCCATACAGAGTTATCCTCTTTCCGGTAGAAGAAACCTTTTTCCAGTCCTTCCATCACTTTCTCCTTACCTTCCAGATAGGTATTCGATTCATAATAAATTTTATCGAAACTAACTCCCATCATCTTATACGTTTCATCGAATCCGGCATATACCCAGTCATTCATCTTCTTCCACAAGGCACGGATCTCAGGGTCATTCGCCTCCCACTTACGGAGCATCTCGCGAGCTTCCAGCATCAGAGGAGAGTTTGCCTCTGCCTTAGCCTTAGCTTCTTCTTCATTCAAGCCTTCAGCCTGGTACTGAGCTGTCAGTTCCTTTACCTCAGCCTTGTAATGCTTGTCAAAAGCTACATAATAGTCACCAATCAAATGGTCCCCCTTCTTACCCGATGATTCAGGTGTTTCACCGTTACCATATTTCAACCAGGCCAGCATGGACTTACAGATATGGATACCACGGTCATTCACAATATTGGTCTTGACCACCTTATTGCCATTTGCCGCCATGACATTTGCCAAGGCATTTCCCAACAGGTTGTTACGGACGTGACCCAAATGAAGCGGCTTGTTTGTATTGGGAGAAGAATACTCAATCATCACCAACGGAGAGTTTTCCGTAGCCTTTTCAATACCGTATTCGGGAGCAGTCTGAATAGAATTCAAAAGTTCAATCCAACAATCCGAAGCAATTGTCAAATTAAGAAAGCCCTTCACTGCATTGTAGGCTGAAACCAATTCGGGAGCATGCTCTTTCAGGTATCCGCCTATTTCCTGTGCGGTCTGTTCAGGCCCCTTCTTAGACATTTTCAGAAAAGGGAAAACAACCAAAGTAAGATGTCCTTCAAACTCTTTCTTAGTCTTTTGCAGTTGTACCATTTTTCCGGGTACATCCTGTCCGTACAACGTTTTGATAGCGCTGATAATGGACGTGGTGAGTTTTTCTTCTATATTCATAATATGTACGTACACTTATTTGTTATTGGATTGCAAAGATAGACATTTTAGGCGAAATCCTTCCTATCTTACCTTAATTTACTATATCTCCTCTCTGCAAACGATACTTTTCCGACTGAAAAACGAATAGCCCACAAACGAATAAACATACAACAAGCAATAAAATATGTCTAAAAAATATTTTTATTCATTTTGATATTCAAGTAGATTTACTGTTGAAATCAAATTAAACAAATCAACACACAGGAATGCGATAAACAAATAGATTTGATCTATCCGCCCAATATTTAAATAAGACAATTCCTATTTTAACTACGTTAATAAAATTCCGTATAGTTTTGACTTTCAACAGGTTTACCATGAAAAAAAATATTAAAATATATTATCCTATTTAAATCAAAATACATATATTTGCGATCCTTATTGAATATAACAATTATAAAATACACAAGCAAAAAGAGACCCTAATGAGGTTTGGATGGCCATAAAACCACTATTAGGAAATATGATAATGATAAAAAAGGTAGTATCACAATTTTAGAAAGAGAGTTCAATATATAATGCCTGAAAAATGGCAATGTACAAACCCCTAATAAAAGCCAAGTTTATATGAGCAGATTTTCTTCATTATTATGTAGCTTGCTATTCTGCATGATTACATATGCACAAGAAATTACAGTAACTGGTAAAGTCACCGCAGGAGGCGAAGAGATGCCTGGTGTCACAGTAGCTGTAAAAGGACAAACTCGCGGTACCATCACTTCCATTGATGGCAGCTATCAGATTCAGGTTAATGGTAACGAAAGCCTGATCTTCTCTTTTGTAGGTTATGAAACAGTAACCATACCGGTAAACAGACGCAAAGTGATTAACGTAGAATTAAAGGAAGCAGCCCAAATGGTAGATGAGGTAGTGATAACCGTTCCTTACGGTACTGCCAAAAAATCCACATTTACAGGGTCTGCAAGCTATATTGCCGCCGGTACTATTGAAAAAGCACAGGTCAGTAGTGTATCAAAAGCACTGCAAGGAACTGTAGCTGGCTTACAGTCTTTTTCCTCCAGCGGTCAGCCTGGATCAGACGCCACGATCCTGATTCGTGGAGTTGGTTCTGTAAACGCTTCAACCAATCCCCTCTATGTGGTTGATGGTGTTCCTTACGATGGTGCTCTTTCCTCCATAGCATCTTCAGATATTGCGTCAATCACTGTATTGAAAGATGCAGCTTCCGCTGCATTATATGGCTCACGTGCAGCAAACGGCGTAATTATGATCACCACCAAACAAGGAAATAAAGATAGCGCACCCACCGTTGAATTATCTGCCAAATATGGTTTTTCAAGCTGTGCACGGGCAGACTACGACCAGTTGAATACAAACCAATATTATGAATTATATTGGGAAGCCATGCGTAACTATCGTATGGACAACGGTTACTCTGCCGAAGAAGCTGCTGTATGGGCATCAAGCAATGTTACAGGCAATCTAGGCATCAACCCTTATGGCAGTGCTTACCCTGAACCAATCGGCCATGACGGAAAACTGGTAGCAGGCGCCAAACCATTATGGGACGACAGCTGGGACGACGCCCTTTCACAAGATGCGCACTATACAGATTTAAATGTACGCGTAAGTGGTGGTAGCAAAACCTCCAAGTACTTTGTTTCAGCAGGTTACATGGATGACCAAGGTGCTTATATCTGCTCTGGTTTCAAACGCTATACTCTCCGCGCCAACGTGACTTCAGATATCCGCAAATGGTTACAGATCGGATTGAACGTATCAGGAACTCATTCTGTTCAAGACTATCCCAAGCAAGATGACTCTACCATTTCCAATGTGGTCATGTTTGCCCGTTCGGTACCATCTTTCTATCCGGTATATCAACGCGATTTGGCAACCGGAGCATACCTGTTGGACGAAAATGGTAACCGTATGTTCGATTATGGTGAGTATCGCCCGAACTCGTATGCAAAATATAATCTGCTGGCTTCCATGCCACACGATAAAAGCGAGATAAAACGTGATGCTGCCTCTTTACGTGGTTTTATCCAAATAACTCCTATCAAAGAGCTTGCTTACAAGATGTCTTTGAACATTGACTATAACAACAAAACAAATCATGACTACACCAATCCTACTTACGGTACAGGTTCTATCAGTGGTGGCAGTGTAAGCAAATACAACTACCGCACTACAGGCATGACTTTTAATAATGTCATTAATTATCAACACACGTTCAATGATGTACATGATATCCGTGTGATGGCCGGTCAGGAGTATTACGAATATAACACTTCCAATTTCGGCGGAAGCCGCAGCAAAGTCATCATGGATGGATTTTATGAGCCCGACGCAGCTTCCTCTTTAGGTGATTTTGGCGGAAACAGTGACCAATACAAGCTGTTAAGTTTCTTTGGAAGTGCTGAATACTCGTACAATCAAAAATACTTCTTATCGGCTTCTGTCCGTTCTGACGGTTCTTCCCGTTTCCATCCGGATCATCGTTGGGGTACTTTCTGGTCAGTCGGCGCATCTTGGAAAATCATGCAGGAAGAATTTATGAAGGACACATCAGACTGGCTATCCAATTTGTCATTGCGTGCCAGCTACGGAGCACAAGGTAATGACCAGGTAGGTTATTATGCGTATCAGGCGCTCTATTCCATACGCAATAACCTCGGTGAATCCGGTTTGCACGCTTATCGTCTGGCAACTCCTAATTTATCATGGGAAACCAATCTAAATACTAATATCGGCTTGGATTTTGGTTTCTGGAACAATCGTCTAAATGGTACAATCGAATATTTTGAACGTCGTTCCAAAGATTTATTATTCTCTAAAGACTTAGTTCCATCTTCAGGCTTCTCAAGTATGGACGAAAATATTGGTGCTATCAAAAATTATGGATGGGAATTCCAAATCTCAGGATATCCTATCATGACTAAAGATTGGAAATGGAAACTTTCTTTTAATGCTACTACCTATAAAAACAAAATAACCTCATTGCCTGCCGAAGAAATGTGGAGTGGCAACAAGAAATGGGTGAAAGGAGGATCATTATATGACTTCTATTTAGTAGAATGGGCTGGTGTCAATCCTGAAAATGGTAATCCTACGTGGTATCGTTACAATACCAACGGAGAAAAGATAACCACAGAAGACTATTCATCAACCACCCCGGACGACAAAGTAAAATGCGGCAATTCATTACCCGACTGGACCGGCGGTCTTCAATCAGATCTCTCATTCAAGGATTTTACATTATCATTCTTATTCTCTTATTCCATTGGTGGTAAAATCTATAATGGGGATAAAGTTTCATTGATGAGCCAAGGACCTACAGGCACTGGTTGGAGCGTAGATATGTTAGATCGTTGGACTCCTGAAAATCCCTATACCGATGTACCGCGCCTGACTACTTCTCCCAAAAGTTCATGGACAAACTCTTCAAACCGGTTCTTAGTTGACCGTTCATACTTACGTTTGAAGAATATTACATTCTCTTACAATCTGCCGAAATCATTGCTGAACACATTGACGCTGAAAGATGCAAGCATATTTTTTCAAGCAGAAAATATGCTGACATTAGCCAAACAACAAGGTCTAGACCCAGAGCAAACTTTCGGAGGCTCTACTTACTATCGTTATCCGGCAATGAAAACTATTTCATTCGGTATCAATGTGAAACTTTAATACAGAAAGAAGAATATGAAAACTATTTTAAAATATATATTTTCATTCGCACTGGGAAGTACAATGCTCACTTCCTGCGATTTGGATACAATTCCTACGACTTATGTAGATGCCGGTTCTGTTTTCGGTAAAACAGGAGATGCCGAAAAAGTACTTAATGGTGGCTGGAACTACCTGATGGAAACTTTCAATTCTTACGCCAACCCCGGCTATGGAGCAATGCTACGTGCAAATGACGCAATGGGTTCTGATGTAGTGTTAAATAGCAAATATGGCTTTAGGACACATAATGAGTTTTCTGCAATTTATGGAAAAGGAGGCACAAACACCTTGAGCTGGCTTTTAGCATACCGTGTAATCAACGACTGCAATGGCGTATTAGACAATATTGATGCTGCCGAAGGCACGCAAGCCGACAGAAACCGAATTAAAGGACAAGCATTGGCTTTACGCGGTTTCTTATACCTGCACCTGGCCTCTTGTTATTCCTTTGCTATTGATAAAGACCCGGACGCTGTATGTGCACCTGTCTATACACAGTCCACCGATGAAACAATTGCAGCAGAAGGAAAACCCGCATCAAGTGTCAGTGAAGTATATGCGCAATCCATCAACGATTTAGAAGAAGCATTAGAACTTATTCCCGAAACTTATGTACGTGATGCCAAACACAAAATTGACAATGAAGTTGTCCTAGGTATTCTCTCACGTGCCTGTCTTTATGCTCGTCAATGGGAGAAAGCTAAAACTTACTCGGACAAATTGTTAACTAAAAACAATTATCTAATGACCGAAAGTGAATATAAAGCCGGATTTAATTCTGTAGACAATAAAGAATGGATTTGGGGGCATGCCCAAACCAACGATCAAAGTAATGCCAGTTATCAATTCCATTATTTAGATACTACAACTAAAGGATCATACTATTATAGCTTCAATGTAGACCCTTATTTCCGTGATTTGTTCGAAGATGGTGATTATCGTAAAGAAATGCTGTTCTGGGCCACAGATCCGGGAGCTGACGTCGCATCAGCAGCCTATGTATGGATGCGTAACTCTAAATTCAGATTCCGCGATATCGAAAACCAACTTGGTGATATCGTATTGATGCGCGTTGCCGAAATTTATTTAATAAATGCAGAAGCAAAAGCACATCTGAATGATCCAGATGCAATTAACAAATTAAATGATTTAAAAACAGCCAGAGGGGCAAAAACCATTCATACAAATCTTTCACAACAAGACCTATTGGAAACTATTTGGCTAGAACGCCGCAAAGAATTATGGGGGGAAGGATTCAGTTTGATAGACATTATCCGTAACCAACAGACCGTAGTCCGCAACGCATATCCCGAAGGGCCCATTGACTATATTTACACTGATGAAAACGGACAAACTCACACCCTGAAGAAAAAGACTCAAGGACATCGTTTCTTCAATTTCCCCGATAAAAGTGCATTCTGTCCAAACAGTAAATATTATTTGTACCGAATTACGGATTCGGAAGAGCTGGCGAACAAAAACCTTTACAAGGATCATCCTAAACTCTCAATTTATACCAAATAACAGCAAACTCTAACAAAGTAAAAACCCGTAGCAAAATGAACTGTTACGGGTTTTTTATTGTTCTCAAACAAATCAAAAGAGAGTATTCATTAATAAATTTATAGTTCCAAAGGATAACTCAAAACAGATTAATGAAACAGCTTTATAATAATCTGTATCATCATGATATCCTACCCTTTCTTACTTTATCCATTGCTACATAAAATAAGAAAAGGGAGCTTCTCTTCGGATTTTAATCATAAGAGATTTAAATTTCAATATCTCTTTAGAAACACATTCTTTCTGTTTTATTTCTTCTTCAAATCCTCAGGAGAAACCAACTTATAAAGCTTGTCACTAGGACGTACCTTATCGGGTACTTTAAAGGATACATGTTGACCTTTTCTTACCACATCCACCGGTTTCAAATCCACACGCGCCTCATCCAACGTCAGAAATACCGCTCCTGTAGTAGGTCCTGTGATCAGAAGCTTATCCCCTACTTTCATCTCAGCAGCTTCCACCAGAAACTCTGCAACACCAATATTAGAAAAGTACTTGATTCCCTTACCCACATACACTTTACGCTCAGTAGCCTCCGAACCATAGTTCTTACTCCATTCACCCAAACGCTGTCCTAAATAATACCCATTCCAAAATCCCCGATTGAATACAGTCTTCAGCCGCTCATCCCAAGCCTGCTTCTTCTCCTCGGTAAAAGTGCCCTCCAGATAAGAACAAATAGCTTCTTTGTAACATTCCACCACGGTACGTACATACTCAGGTCCACGGGCACGCCCTTCGATCTTGAAGACACGCACGCCAGCCTCTATCATCTCATCCATAAAATGAATAGTTTTCAAATCTTTAGGAGACATGATGTATTTATTGTCCACCTCCAGTTCAATATCACTCTCTTTATCCTTCACATCGTATGCACGGCGACATATCTGCATACAAGCCCCCCGGTTAGCAGAAGCATTCATCTCATGCAAACTGAGATAACACTTGCCCGACACTGCCATACAGAGTGCCCCGTGGCAGAACATCTCAATACGGACCAATTCTCCATTCGGACCTTTAATTTGTTCCTTCTGGATAGTATCATAAATCACCCGCACCTGCTTCAAATTCAATTCACGTGCCAATACCACTACATCAGCAAAGCGAGCATAAAATTTCAACGCTTCGGCATTACTGATATTTAATTGGGTGGAAAGGTGTACTTCCTGCCCCACCTCGCAACAATAAGCCATTACCGCCACATCCGCAGCAATCACGGCACTGATGCCTGCCTCCTTAGCCGCATCCACAATGGTACGCATCAAAGCAATATCTTCATCATAAATAATGGTATTGATCGTAAGATAGCTCTTGATGCCATGTTTATCACAGATCTGTGCTATCTCGCGTAAATCATTGACAGTAAATGTACTGGCAGAACGTGCACGCATATTCAGACTCTCAATTCCGAAGTAAATAGAATCCGCACCTGCCTGTATGGCTGCCGCCAGCG
>ENA-OPJD01000048-OPJD01000048.1-human-gut-metagenome-genome-assembly--contig:-NODE-48-length-21194-cov-2.597758_pt1 | contig 21194 bp, 16 predicted proteins | sample MGYA00241413_ERZ501656 | MGnify/ENA primary metagenome ERZ501656 (study PRJEB25962, sample SAMEA2042287) | human gut metagenome | biome: human gut; feature: human-associated habitat; material: faeces... | reverse complement strand
CAAGTTACACGGAGGCAATTAAGAGAGAATTGAAGCAACTTAATGACTATGGACAAATATCTGAAATTAAAGAAACCGAGTTGAATTCCACGATTTTATCACATCTTGAGATGAGTAATGATTTAGTAGATGCTGTAAAGACGGATTGGAATGCAAAAGGCATATTTAAGAGGATAGAGAAAGAGGAAGATAAACAGATTGTGGTAGACAGTTATTGTACAAGACCTTATGTACAGGATGTCATATTACGATATTGCCAGAATAGATCTATATTTAAGACAAAGTTTGCAATAATTGATGGAATGCTTTTAGAATAAAGCAAATTTGAGAGTAAATTAGCACTTTAGCCATATGGTTAAGGTGCTTTTTTTCATACCTTGAAAGGAGATGGTCACAGCAAAAACGCATCGGGGAAAGCCCGATTAACCAGTACAACAGGCATTGCCTGATTATCATAGAGTAACTATCAACAGGACAGAAAGGAATGCATATATTCCGTTCGGAAAGCTAGCCGGATTGGAATATGTGTATTCCTTTCTGGCTTTTTCCGCTTCTGTCACTTCAAAAAAGGAGATTAAACAACATGAGAAAAGAACAGATTATTACGACAAACAATGATCAGATGGAGGAGAAAGGCATGAAGAGTAGATTCATTCACTTAAAAAAGAGATTCGTTCCGGCATTATCCGGAGCACTTATGGGAGTGATGCTTATGAGCACTACCTGTTTTGCAGCAGGTACAGGTACTTCCGCAGTAACACAGCCGCTTGAGAATTTAAAGACACTTATCATTGCAGTCATTGGTGCGGTTGGTGTCATCATTCTTGCAAAGAATGTCATGGAGTTCGCACAAGCCTATCAGCAGCAGGATTCATCTACTATGAACTCTGCACTGAAAGGAATTGTAGCAGGTGTCATGATGGCTGGTATTTCAACAGTTCTGACATTCTTAGGCTTCTAAGATGGGGATATGCATTTCCCCTTTTAGTAAAAGGAAAGAGGTGAATAACAAGTATGGATATTTTTAAGCTTGGAGACAAGATCCTTGCACTTCTTGAGGCGGTGTTTGGGTTTTGGAACAATCAGATATCCCTGGTCTTTGCAATGCTTGGACAGTCACCGGTCAGTTTCAAGGGCGGAGGTCCCTGGGCAGTCATTGAGGGGATAGAGCCGGTCTTTGTAGCGGTCGGCTCTTCCCTCGTTGTGCTGTTCTTTGTTATCGGTTTCTGCTCGGAAAGCATAGATGTAAAAGATGAGATGAGGTTTGAGTCTATATTTCGTATGCTTATCCGACTGGGACTTGCAGAATGGTTTGTTGCAAATAATGTCACGATTATGAAAGCGTTTTTTACTTCCATAGGAAATCTGGTGGGACTTATATCTGCCGGGACAACGACGCAGCTTGCCATTGACAGTACACAGGCAGACATCATTAAGGGACTCGGATTTGGTGAGAGTCTGGTAATGCTGATACTTACAGCTTTGCTTGCAATCATCATTATTATCTGTGGATTCTTTATCATCTACACAGTGTATTTCAGGTTCTTAAAGATACTGATTATTGTGCCGCTTGGTGCGATTGCATGCTCCACAATGGCAGGAAACAGAATGGTCAGTCATACAATGGCTACCTACTGCAAATATTTTCTTTCGTGTGTATTCGAGGCAGTAACGATGGCACTTGCAATTGTGGTATGTAATGCATTTATCAATGCAGGACTTCCGGCATTTACAGGAAGTTACGCTGACTGGGCACAGACGCTTATTTATTTGTGTGAAATGACATTTACGATAGCAATGACTGTTGGAAGTGTGAAGGGTGCACAGACACTTACAAGCAAGGCATTTGGATTATAGAAGGAGGCAGAAATGGATAATGAAAAGAAACAGGTTACTTATAATTCAAGCATAACCGGAGAAACGCAGGTGACATTTGATATCCAGCAGTATATGAATAACAGGGCAATGTTTATCGGTCTTATGTGTAATGAAGATGGATATGAGGAGCCTTTTGGGGATGTGACTGTGAATTTGTCGGTTGCAGCACCAAATTACTGCGGATATCTGAATGTGAATGACATGCCGGATATTGAAGAGTTTATTACAGACAATGACATTGGAGAGTTTACAGGATTCACGCAAAGGAGCGGTTTCTGTGAATATCCGCTTTATCTGTTCAATGTAGATAAGCTTAGGGAACTGTGTCCGGATGGAATGGATAAGTATGAGGCGAATATTGGAATGACAAGAAAGCCGGAAACAAAGGATTTATCAAGATAGGAGGCAGGGACAATGGTAATCGAAGTAAACAAGGATATTGACCGCTATCAGGAATCGGTTGCGATGGGACTTACTGCAAGGCAGCTTATATTTTCCATTGCAAGCGTGGTGGTTGGTGGCGGTATCGTCCTTCTTCTTTACAAGTATATCGGTCTTACGGGTTCTGCTTATGTGGCAATTCCCTGTGTGGCACCGATTGCTCTTGGTGGTTTCTATTCCTTTAATGGGATGAATTTCTACGAGTATATGGGAAAGAAACTGCATTTTATGTTTGGAAACAGGACACTTACCTATGTATCAACAGAGGGAGAGCCTGCAATAAAGCAGTTAGAAGCAGAACAGAATGAACAGGTAAAGAAGAAAGGCAGAAAGGCTGAACCGGAGACTGTAACAGCTGATTCGGCTGTAAAGAAGCAGGAGGAGTTTGAAGCAATGAAGAAAAAGACGAGAAACATGCTGCTTGGACTTGTCGCAGTCATTGTGGCGGCAGTAGCAGGCATTGCAGCATATAAGGCAATGCATTAGAAACGAATAGTATCTGACCGCAAGGTCGGGAACACAGCCCGCAGGGTGAAGTTCCCGGCGGGCTTTCATTATAAGAAAGCGAGGTTAGAGACATGGGTTTATTTACAGACGGATTTAAGTTATTAAAGAAGGCGAGTGAGCCTTTGTATAAGACACCTAAATCCATTCAGGAAACCATAGAGATTATGGCGGTGGCTGAAAACGGCATTTTTGAAGTAAGCAAAAATAAGTATTCCAAATGCTACCGCTTTCAGGACATCAATTACACAACAGCAACGGAGGATGAGCAGATCGGCATATTTGAGAGATACTGCAAGTTCTTAAATTCGCTGGACTGTAATTATAAGATTACGATCAACAATAAGAACAAAAACATGGATGAACTCCGTGACAAGGTTCTGATTGCTGAGAAAAACGATGGCTTCAACAATTATAGAAGAATCTACAATGACATCATTGAGGAGAAGATTATTGAGGGCAGACAGGGGATTGAGCAGGAGAGATACCTGACAATCACGATTGAGAGAAAGAACTTTGAGGAGGCGAAGGCACAGTTTGCAACCCTTGAGGCAACGATACACAAGGCTTTCATTGAGCTTGGTGCGGAGATTGTGCCTCTTAATGGAAATGAGAGGCTGAAAGTGCTTTATGACTATTATCATCTTGGAGATGAGGGCAGCTTTGATTTTGATATCAAAAAGGCAAAGAAGGTCGGGGCAGATTTTAGAAATGACCTGTGCAATGGGATGGTGAAATATTTCCCGGACCATTTTGAGGATGAGAGTAAATTCTGCAAGGCACTTTTTATCAAAAAGTATCCGAGCAGTTTGTCAGACAGATTCATCAATGAGATTACTTCCCTTCCGGTTCATTCCATCACGAGCATTGATGTGGTGCCTGTTCCAAAGGATTTGACAACAAAGGTGCTTCAGAAGAAATACCTTGGTATTGAGTCGGATATCATTAAGCAGCAGAGAGTCCGTAATAAGAATAACGATTTTTCTACGGAAATCTCATATGCCAAGAGAACGGAGAAAAAGGAGATTGAGGAAATCATGGATGATGTCCGTGAGAATGACCAGTGCCTTTTCTTCGTGGGAGTAACCATTATTCTTATGGCAGAAAGCAAGAAGGAGCTTGAGAGTGTATGTGAGACAGTGGAGACTATCGGAAAGCGTAACAGCTGCACGATTGATACACACTACTTAAAGCAGAGGGAGGCACTCAACACAGCGCTTCCGATTGGAGTAAGACAGGTGGAGACAATGCGTACTCTTCTTACCCAGTCGCTTGCGGTGCTTATGCCATTTAATGTGCAGGAATTAAATGACAGCACAGGGAACTATTATGGTATCAACCAGATCAGCAAGAATGTGAATATCGGTAACAGAAAGAAGCTTATCAACGGAAATGGCTTTGTATTTGGTGTGCCGGGTTCCGGTAAATCCTTCTTCTGCAAGATGGAGATGGGCAGCGTATTTTTGTCGGGAGATGATGAGATAATCGTCATAGATCCAATGAACGAATACTTTGATATTGCTGAGACTTATGGTGGAACAGTGGTAAATATGTCCACCTATACGGATAACTATGTGAATCCGCTGGAGATGGATGTATGGAGCCTTGATCCGAATGATTCCAAGGGAATGGTAAGAGAAAAGGGCGAGTTCATGCTTGGTCTTTGTGAGCAGTGTATCGGGGACAGTTTAAATTCAAGACAGAAGTCAATCATCGACCGCTGTGTGAGAAAACTGTATATCGACATTGCAAGGAGCAAAGAGAAGTATATCCCGGTAATGAGTGATTTTTACGATATCCTTATGGCACAGCCGGAGGACGAGGCAAAAGACATTGCATTGTCTTTGGAACTTTTTGTAAATGGTTCGCTTAACATCTTCAACCACCAGACAAATGTGGATGTGGATAACAGATTTACAGTCTATGGCATCAGGGACTTAGGTACAGAGCTTAGTCCTATCACAATGCTTGTCATGATGGAGTCTATTCAGAACAGGATTGTTGAGAATGGCAAGAGAGGCAAGGCAACATGGCTCTATATTGATGAGTTCCATGTCCTGCTTAATTCGGAGTATTCTGCAAAATATCTGCAGCAGCTCTGGAAGAAAGTAAGAAAGCAGGGAGGTCTTTGTACCGGTATCACGCAGAATGTTGTCGATCTGTTGCAGAATTACACAGCAACCACAATGCTTGCAAACTCTGAGTTTGTGGCACTCTTGAAGCAGGCAAATACAGACAGTTCAAAGATGGCGGAGGTTATCGGGGTATCAGAGGCACAGCTTCGGTTCGTAACTAATACCGCCTCTGGAATGGGACTTATTAAGTGTGGTTCGGTAGTAATTCCCTTTGATAATCAGATCAGCAAGGATACGGATTTGTACAGGCTGTATAATACCAACATTCATGAGAAGATTGCGGAACAGAAGAAAAAAGAAGCAATGCTGCAGTGATAACAGATGAATTTTTATAGAATCTATAGTATAATCAAGAGGTCGGATGAATGTCCGACCTTGATGATAATAAATTAGATATTCCCTATTTTTAAGAAGAAAGCATATAAGATTCGATATGAAAAATAAATAAGGAAGCAGTTCTAAAATGTATCATTTGTACCGGAGAACATGTGGCTGGATTTTAAGATATGCTTATCGTACACTTTGACGAGAATATGTTGATTGGGGATGCAGCGGACCTGGATGCATTTATGGAAATGTATGGTGTGGAAGCAATTTCCAAGGAATATTTGTAATTATTAGGGAAAAGAAAATTTGAATTTTACGCACTATTAACTTTTGGATATAAAGTGCCGATATTACAGATATAGAAACGGATTTCTGTATCAATTTTCAAGGAGGATGATACCATGATTAGAGCAGCTAATTTAACACAGGTAACAGATTATTATAAGAGCAATACTGTTAGTAAGCAAAATAACACAGAGAAAGCAAAAGATGTGCAGCCCAATGCACAGAAAATAAAATCCAGCGAAGATAAGTTATCTTCTAAGGCACAGAAATATCTGGAAACATTGCGTAAGGATAATGCGGATTTCGATTTTATTATTGCTGATAAAGGCGATGATTTCAGAGGATTAGTAGACCAAAGCGATAAGGAATTTACAGTTGTTTTTTCAAGTGCTGAACTTGAAAGAATGGCATCCGATGAGAAATATGCACGGGAAAAATTGTCTACGGTAAAAACTGCAGTTGAGATGTCAGATAAAATCAATGAACAGTTTGGGTTTGAACGTGCTTGGGGAACGACAGACAATAGTGGAACTGTATTAAATAAGTTAACTATGTCCTTTGATGATGATGGAAAGATGACACTTTTTGCTGATTTGGAGAAGATTACAGAAAAGCAGAAAGAACGGCTTGAAGAATTAAAGGAAAAACGTGCAGAGGAGAAAAAGCAGGAAAAGAAGGATGTAACTGTTAAGCGGACTACAATTCAGGCAAATTCAAAAGAAGAATTACTTGAAAAGATTTCTGAACTGGATTGGAGTAAGATAACAGAAGAAAAGGCAACACAGGGTATGAAGTTTGATATCACTATTTAATCGTAGCATTAACCGGGAATTGGAGGTGTGCTATGATTGCAGGTACAATACGAAACGCTGTGAATCAGATGCAGTTAGTAAATGATTGGGAGCAAAAGAAGGCTACCGGGGATGTTGTAAAGAAGCAAGAGGGTATGACTGTAACAAGTCAGGAAGAAAGCATGATTCAGCATTTCCGAGAGCAACTTGAGCGAGACAAAGAAAGTTCTGCATATAGTCAGATTTATAACAAGATTGCAAGCGGTCAAGAATTAACAGCTTCAGAAGAAGATGCTATTCGTCAGAAAGACCCTAAAGCCTATATGGAATATAAAGCGGCAAGAATGGAACAAGAAGCTTATGAGCGTAGGTTGGAGAGATGTAAGACAAAAGAAGAGGCTCAAAGGCTTCAAGTAAATGAGATGAATGGAAATTTGGCAGAACTAAAAAGTATCGTGAATAATCCAAATATTCCAAAGAGTGAAAAGCTTAAGGAAGCTCAACGTATCATGGGAAATACTTTTAGAGCTGTAGAGTCATTCACAAGATTTGTAAAAAGTACAGAATATAGGGATTTGCCAACAGAAGAGGAAATTGTAGAGACATCTATAGAAAAGGGGCAGGTTGCAGAGGATTCAAACGATACTGAAATGTCTGAACAGTTAACATCAGATACAACTGTTTCAGTAGATGAGGCAGCAAAAATAGTAAATGATTCGAAGCGAGATTTACAATTAAGTGATGTTCACCAAATTGAAAAAGATGTTATAGAGGAAATGAAGGATATCGAAATAAAGCATTTTGGTGAGAAGAAATCATCGGTCAGAATAGACATTACGGTATAGGAATAGTCTGCGTGAAATTTCAGTTTCATGTTGCTTTTAATAATTGAATATTGAATGATTTTACATAGCCGTTAAGGAGTAATTTTTGCTCCCTAGCGGCTTATTTTATTTTTCAAAGTAGGAGGTGAGAAAATTGAAAATTAGAAAGGTTGATGACAAACCGATGGTCATTCACACCAAGGAGAAAGCCAAGATTCATGCCCACGAACCGAAGGGAGCCAAGATTAAGGGGAGTAACATCTATACAGTAGAGAGAGGTCCTAAGACAGCTGGTGCAAAGGTAACTGATACGGATAGAAAGAAGTCCTATCGCAAGAGTACCATTCATCAGTCAGAGTCGAAGAATAAGGGATTATCAAGATTCAAGCAAAACCTTAAGGAATCCAACACTTCCATCAAGACCAAGAACACGAATCTTCACATTGCAGGAAGAACTGGAGCACTTGTAGCCGGGGCAGTAACAGATCAGGTGGAAGGCGGTCAGGAGGTATCGCAGGCAGCATATCTTGCATATGAAGCAAGCCGCCCTGTTACCGGAACTGCTTCTAAGGGGGCTGCACTTTTCAGGAAAAAGGCTGCAGCCGAGGCAAAGAAGCGTATCAAGAAGGTAGAGGCAGGAAAGAAGCTGGCAAAAAAGACAGCAAAGAAAGCTGCCAAAGATACTGCAAAGACTGTAGCTAAAGAGACGGCAAAAGAAACAGCAAAGACTACTGCCAAGGTTGCAACAAAAACTGCTACAAAGGCAGCTGCTACGGCGGCAGGAACAGCGGTTGCACCGGGAGTAGGCACGGCAATCGGCATGGCAGCCGGATATGCGGCAGGTGTGTCCATAGAGGTCAAGGATGAAAAGATGACCAACCGGAGCAGGAAGATAAAATTCTTTCTGGATAAGATGAAAGCACAGGAGAATCAGACGGACAGCGTGGCAAAGCTGGTAAAGGATCTGATTGTGCGAAAAGCGATCACCTGGGTAAAGGCAGCTGCACCGATTATCGGACTGGTGCTGTTGTTACTTGTACTTGTAGTTGCCATGATTGCGGTTCCGGTTATAGCGGTGATAGCAATCCTTTACAATTCTCCATTTGCTTTATTTCTGCCACCACTTGAATCAGGAGATACCGTGCAGATAGTAACGAGTGCTTATGTGCAGGAGTTTAACCGGGATGTGAACACGAAAGTGAATGAGCATACCGGATATGACCTTGGAGAGCTTGTATATGTGGATTATGAAGGTATGGAAGAAAACCCAAGCAATTACTATGACATCATGGCAGTCTATATGGTCAAGCATGGTGTCGGAGATACTGCAACAGTCATGAATGAGACTTCAAAAGGCTGGCTGCAGGCAGTTGTAAATGATATGTGTTCATACACCACAAGCACAGGAACAAAGGATGTGGAAGAAACAGATGCAGACGGTAATGTAACGACTGTCACGAAGTCTGTTCTGTATGTGAATGTCACACTGAAATCGTACAGAGATATGATTTCGGTCTATGGATTTAATTCTGATCAGGTGGAAATGCTTGAGCAGATCATGAGTCCGGAGTTTATGGGACAGCTTGGATATGCCGGAAGCGGAAGTGGCGGCGGAGGCGGAAGTCCGGGAGTAAGCTCCATGACTGAGGATGAAATCAATGCCATCCTTAGTGGAATTACAGACAGCAGGCAGAAAACAGTCTGCTCCTATGCACTTCACAGAGTTGGCTTCCCTTATAGTCAGGATTTAAGAGACAGCGGTAACTATTATGACTGCAGCTCCTTAGCCTATTATTCATGGAAGGATGCAGGTGTGGATATTAGTTACGGTGGTGCAACCACAGCGGCAGCGGAGGCACAGGGACTGGATGAAGCCGGAAAGACAGTCTCTTTTGATGAGTTACAGCCGGGAGACCTTATTTTCTACAGCTTTACAAGTAACGGTAGATACAAAAACATCAGCCATGTGGCAGTATATGTCGGTAATGGCAAAGTGGTAGAAGCACTTAATGAAAATCTTGGTGTGGTTTACCGGGATGTGGCAAGCACAGGAAAGATTGTTGTGATAGGAAGACCATAACAGGAAATTTACAGAGAGGGCATAGTCCCTCTCTGAGACTGGAGGTAAGAATGGATTTAAAAGATATGCTACTGGTAACAGAAAACGACAGGGGAACAGAGACAAATATGCTGATGACTCTGGATGATTATAAGAGTTTTATAACAGTTGATGACATGTCAGAGCTTGCAGACAATTTGTTGCAGCTTGGAAGGACACTTGGTGAAGCAGGTAACTTCGCAGAGTATTACAGGGCAGCAAATGTAACTGTATCTGCGAGATTCTGTCTGGATGATATTCAGCTGGGACATTTTCTTCAGGGGTTTTATAACGATTCCAAAGAATTTCGGTTTGATAAAGAAGCCAGTTCTTCTGAATGTGTTGCAAAACTTAAGGAGATTGGAATGACCGATAAGGGCTGGGTGGATGATTTTAACCTGCATTATGAAATGGAGAACCGCTCATTTGAAAGGGGACAGACATTTCATAACTTCAATGACCATGATTACATGGTGCTTGAAGCATTATCACCAAGAAATCTTGTGGTGATGGATATGAAGTCAGGTTCTCTTACAATTGCCCTTGGTGCGACAGAGTATAAGCGTTATCCGAAGGATGAGAAGCCTACAAAGGACAATACCACAATCGGGGTATCGTGGGAGCATGGCATTTATCTAGGTTCCACACTCTCAACTACGAATTTCAAGGCATACAAGAGGGAGTATGGCACACCGGAAAAGATAGAGGATATCTATGATTACAGGGCAAAGCTAAAGCAGAAGTTCTATTTTTATCAGGATATGTCAAAGGATGATGATGTGCCAAAGAAGCTGCAGAATGATTTCCTTCACCAGATGTATGAGGATTTCGGAACGATTGAAGAAGACTGTTTTTACGACAGGCTGGAAGATGGAAAGTACGATGAGGGCTTTAAGGAAAGACAGGTAAAGGAAGAAAAGAGCCGGTGATGAGATTTTTACAGGAGGCGATATCATATGGAACAGGAATTTGATGTTGAGATAAAGGAAGTGCTTTCACGAGTACAGAAAGTAAAGGCAGAGTCGCTTGACGATGCCATCAATAAGGCAATGGATATGTATTATGCAGAGCAGATAGTCCTTGGAGCAGAGGACATGAAGGGAGTTGATTTTGCGCCTATCAGCGAAGGTCAGCTCCCTTCTTCATTAAAAGAAAACGGAGGAAGAGCAAGATGAAAAGTGATTCAACAACAGTAATTAAGAACATGGAGTTTTTAGTAAAGGAACTTCATAAGGAGTGGGACAGATCGGGTGCTTCTAAGGCATCCGTTATTATTTCCCTTGAGGAAGTAGATGGTATCAATGATAAGTTAAAAGAGATTATCTATCAGACACAGAAGTCAGTCGATGAGGATGAGCTGACCTTTAAACAGAGCATTGCAAAATCAAAAGAGTGCTATGTGCTTCTTCGTGTGGTGCGTAAGATTGCAAAGAAAAAGGATAAATGCGAAAAACAGGTAATCGACAATGAATTTGCAATCGAGCTGGATAAGGATGAGTTAAAGCTATTTAAGGGATTGTTTGCAGAGATGTTTAAGTAGAGGAGGACAAAGGTATGGGCGTTGATATGAAGGTCAAAGCGATATACGATTCTGAGATTGGTAACATCACCAGATCAGAAAAGAGCTGGAAGGATGTGTTAAAGGTTGCAGGTCAGTTATACCGCTATGAATTTGACAATATCGTTATGGTAACAGCTCAGAGACCTCCGGAAAAAAGCACACTCATGGCAGATTATGATACCTGGAAAAAGGTGGGAAGATATGTAAAGCGTGGTGCGAAAGGCTGCGCTATCTTCCCGTCGAGGGCACTGAATCCACGCATGAGGTATATCTTTGATATCAGTGATACCGGAGGGAAGAATGTCAAACTGACATGGGACCTTGAGGGAGAAAATCTTAAGGATTATCTGGATTTTCTTGTGTCAGAAGGTCAGATTGAGCAGTACGATAACAGCGACAGGGAGTCTCTAAAAAATATATTAAAACAGTTTACAGGAACAGATGTTTGGCTTATAATAAAAGAAGAGTTCGGAGACCGAATGACCGAGCTCATGCAGCTATCAGGTAGTGTGATAAAGGAAGAAAGTAAGAAACGCAATGGCTTACAGCAGGAAATGGACATGGAGCAGCTTGTATATGCAAGTGTCATGTATGCTGTAGGGACGAGATGCGGATTTGACTTATCTGTGCAAGAACAGGATTTCAGTCAGATCGTAAATATCAAAGACGAAGAGATCATTTACCGTCTTGGTTCCATTGTATGCGATGTCTCCTGTAGTGTTCTTAGAGAATTTAGTCGTAACTTAAAGGCAATCGAGAGCGAAAGGAGAATTGGATATGTTAGAAGAAATGACTTACAAGGAAGTGGACGGACTGCTTTATCCGCAGATAGAGATGCCGGACGAGACGGAGGATCTCACGAAGCTGGGCAAATACGGAAGGATGGCGATGAACTATCTAAAGGAGAACGAGCCGGCAAGATACAAGACGCTGATGAGATTCGGGAAGATGTACGAGAAGATGTCAGCGGTAGAGGAGGAAGCGAACCAGCTGTACGACCAGCTGGAGATGCAGTATCTGGCGAAGCACAAGCCACAGAATCCGTCATCGACAATGGAGATGTGGAAGATAAGAGAGCAGGCGAAGATGCAGGCAGAGGAAGTGGTACTCCATCAGATAGTGATGCGATTCCACTAGAATCAGATGATACAGAATTAAATAGGGAACTTGATGAAATCAATTCATTGGGTGTCAGTAAGGAAGCCGAATATACACAGGCTTCCTTTTTTTTCGACCAGAACGGGCAGGCAAGCATTGGCACCATTCATACTGAGGACGAAAACAATAATCAGTTTATGCGTCAGTTCGAGCAGGACAGAAAAGCTGCATTAGCAGGTAAATACAATTACCTGAATCCCAAAAAGTCTGCAACAGTACCAGGTGAGTATATCAAACAGGTGCTTATGAGAGGTACAGGCTTTGTCGGTGGCAAGGGCAGGGTATGCAAGATTTTTGAAACAGAGATTGATGCAGGAACCAGGGCAAAGCGTATCAAAGCAGAGTATGGTCAGGGAGGTGCAGGCTGGCCGGTTGACGGACTAGGGCTGCACGGATATGACACATTTCATGGGAATGGACTGCGTTTTCAGTGGCGAGATGAGGATGGAGAGGTTGAAGGATATGTTTCGTGGAAAGATATCGAAAAAGAGCTTGGTGTCCTTATTCTTACAGGGGAATACCAGTCTGAGACACCTCGTATTGATGAGCTTGCGATGGACGGACTCCGTGAGGATGATGAGGTCATTGATGCCGAATACCGGGAAGTGCAACCGGAGGAGGCAGAATCAGAGATTGATGATTATGCAATACCGGATGAGCCGGAGAGCTATGCTTCTAACAGAGATTATGTAAGTGCAAAAGGCATGACACCACATGACACTGCCGATGAAGACCGCATGGTAACACAGGCAGAATATGGTGCAGAGATAGAAGCTGAAACAACTGAAAAAGATCCATCAGAGCTTCAGTATATTACACCGATTGATTATGCCAAGCGTATTGAGGAGCTTGATGAAGACCTGCGTGATGCGGCGGAGATTCTTGTAACAGATTGCAACTGCTACACTCCGTTTAGGGCATTCCTTATGGATGTGGTGCAGTCTGATTTTGCATTTATGCCCAATAAACTTGACCTTATCAGGGATATTGCATTAGGGACAGATAATGCAGAAAGAAAGGCATATTCCAACAATAAGTATGGTCTTGTGGAGTACTCAATCAGAAGCGGTTATGTGAAGATCAGCTATAAGAACAGGAATGGTGTGCGTAAGGAAGGTGCACTCGACTGGCGTGAGTTATACGAGATTTTATCCTATATGGTAAAACAGCCATTTTACTGTGGAGAAGACCAGAAGAAGTATTATCAGGAGACAAAACAGAAGGCTGACAGGGATAAGATGAATCCGGTCTATAAGAGATTCTTTGATATCGAGGATAGTGTAAAAGCCAATCGTCTTGAAACCAGGGAAAGAGCAATAGCGAATGGCTGGGAAACCAAGATTGATGAGAATGGACATGTGGTATCAGTATCTGTGGATGATATTCAGGCTGATACAGAATCACAGGAAACTGTAGATTTTACACCAAAGCAGGAACCAGTACAGCAAGTAGAAAGTCTTGAAAATGAGAAGAATGTTGACAGGCAGACGAAGCACAATTTCCACTATAACCTCTGGAAAATGGAAAAAGGCGGTCCCAAGACCAGATACCAGTGGAATATGGATGCAATCCGTACTTTAAAGCAGATTGAATCAGAAAACAGGATTGCCACACCGGAGGAGCAGAAAGTTCTGTCGAAGTTTGTCGGATGGGGCGGACTGTCACAGGCATTTGACGAGGAAAACGCAGGCTGGAGCAAAGAGTACAAAGAACTCAAAGAGATGTTATCGGATGAAGAGTATGCTGCAGCTAGGGCAACAGTAAACAATGCCTTTTACACTTCACCGGAGATTGCCATGTGCATAAATTCGGCACTTGTCCAGTTTGGTTTCAGAGGCGGCAATGTATTAGAGCCATCTATGGGTATCGGTAACTTCTTTGGAAGTATGCCGGCACCTATGCAGAGAAGTAATCTGTATGGGGTGGAGCTTGACAGCATTTCAGGAAGAATTGCAAAGCAGCTTTATCAGAATGCCAATATCAGTATCACAGGATTTGAGAATACCACATATCCGGATAACTTCTTTGATGTGGTTGTCGGAAATGTGCCATTTGGTGATTACAAGGTATTTGATCCAAAGTACAACAAATATAACTTCCGTATCCACGATTATTTTCTGGCAAAAGCACTTGACCAGGTAAGACCAGGAGGCATGGTTGCTGTAATTACCACAAAGGGAACACTTGATAAGGCAAATCCTACTATCCGAAAGTATCTGGCTGAAAGAGCAGAGCTTGTGGGAGCAGTAAGACTTCCGAATACAGCATTTAAAGATAATGCAGGAACTGAAGTGACAGCAGATATCCTGTTTTTGCAGAAGAGGGAGAGAAAGATTGATATTGAGCCTGACTGGGTCCACCTTGGTGTAACTGAGAATGGCATTGCAGTCAACTCTTATTTTGCAGAGCATCCGGAGATGATGCTTGGATCTATGGAATATGATACAAGGATTTATGGACAGGACAGCAGATATACAGTCTGTGTGAATAATGATGAGAACTTCAATATGTACGAGGCTCTCAATAAGGCAATCGGAAATATCAAAGCCCAGATGACAGATTTTGAGAGAGTGGCAGATGAGGCGGAGCAGACAGAGGAAGTTATCCCGGCTGATCCGGATGTGAGAAATTACACTTACACATTTTTTGAAGGAAAGCTCTATTACAGGGAAAATTCCGAGATGGTAAGAAAAGAAGTATCAAAGACTGCCGAGGAGCGAATCCGAAGCCTTGATGAAATCAGACAGATAACAAGAGAGCTGATTGATATCCAGATGGATGGCTGCAGCGAGGAGGAGCTTTCTGATAAGCAGAGACTTCTTAATGTGAAATACGATGCCTTTATAAAGCAGTATGGAGCCATTACTTCAAAAGCAAACAGAATAGCTTTCAGGGATGACAGCGATTACCCACTTCTTTGCAGTCTTGAGGAAGTAAATGAAGACGGGGAGGTGAAAAAAGCGGATATGTTTTATAAGCAGACGATTAAGGCAAAGACTGTCATAGACAGGGTAGAGACCGCTGTGGAAGCATTAAATGTATCCGTCAATGAATTTGGATATGTAAATCTTGCCTATATGCTCTCTATCTATGAGCCGGATATTACAAATGCAAAGGAAGAGCTTGCAGAAAAGTCCGGGAAGACAGCTGATGAGATAACATTTAGTGATGATGCTTTGGCACAGCTTAGAAGGGCAGTTCTTGTGGAAGAGCTGGACGGACTGGTTTTCCTAAATCCAGACCGCTACAACGAGAACAATCCCGACATCGGCTGGGAGACAGCAGACGAGTATCTTTCCGGAAATGTGAGAGACAAGCTTCGTGTAGCAAAAGCTATGGCGGCTGATACAGACAATCCGCAGGCAGAAAGATTTGTAGGAAATGTGGCGGCACTTGAAAAGGTGCAGCCGGAATGGATTGAAGCTTCAGATATTGATGTAAAGATTGGCACAACATGGATTGAACCGCTTGATTATGAGCAGTTTATCTATGAACTTCTCAATACACCAAGACGGGCAAGGGCAGTCAGAAGCCAGTTTTACAATACAGGCATTCAGGTACACTTAAATAAGATGAGCATGGAATGGTTCATCGAGAATAAGAGCATGGATAAGCATTCAGTGGCAGCTACTAAGACCTATGGTACAAGCCGCATGGATGCTTATTCTATTTTTGAGGATACGCTGAACCTTAAAACTGTAACAGTCAGGGACAGGATTGATGACGGTGATGGCAAATATCATTACGAAGTCAATAAGAATGAGACAATGCTTGCAAGGGAAAAGCAGAACATGATCAAGGAGAAGTTCAAGGAATGGCTGTTTGCAGAGCCGGAGCGAAGACAGAAGTATGTGGAATATTACAATGAGACATTCAATAACATCCGTCTGCGTGAGTATGACGGAAGCCATCTGCAGTTTCCGGGAATGAATCCGGCGATTGAGCTAAAGCCACACCAGAAGAATGCGGTAGCAAGAATCCTTCTCGGAGGAAATACCCTGCTGGCACACTGCGTCGGAGCAGGAAAGTCCTTTGAGATGATGGCTGCCTGCATGGAGCAGAAGAGACTCGGACTTGCCAATAAGACGATAATGGTTGTTCCAAAGCCGCTTATCGGTCAGACTGCATCAGAGTTTTTAAGGCTTTATCCGTCAGCAAATATCTTAGTTGCCACAGAGCGTGATTTTGAAAAAAGCCGCAGAAAGCAGTTCGTATCAAGGATTGCGACAGGTGACTATGACTGCATTATCATGTCACACTCGCAGTTTGAGAAAATCCCGATCTCAGCAGAGAGAAAGGAAAGAATGCTCAATGAGCAGATAGATGAAATCAGCTATGCGATTGATGAAATGAAAGAGCGTAATGGAGAGCGTTGGACTGTAAAACAGATGGAAAGCCAGAAGAAAAAGCTGGAGGAGCAGCTTAAATCACTATCTGATGAAAGCAGAAAGGATGACCTTATTACCTTTGAGGAGCTGGGGGTAGATTCTATCATGGTAGACGAAGCACATAATTTTAAGAACCTTGCGATTTTTTCCAAGATGAATAATGTGTCAGGTATCAGCAGCAGTGGAGCGAAGAAGTCAACGGATATGCAGCTTAAATGCCAGTACCTATCAGAGATAAATGATGGCAGGGGCATTGTGTTTGCTACAGGTACACCTATATCCAATACCATGTGTGAGATGTATGTCATGCAGCTTTACTTACAGAAAGCGGCACTTGAAGAGATGGGGATTTATCACTTTGATTCATGGGCAGCAAACTTTGGTGAAGTGACAACAGCACTGGAGCTTACTGTAGAGGGAAGCGGATTCCGTTTTAAGAGCAGATTTAATAAGTTTACGAATCTGCCGGAGCTTATGAATATCTTCCGTGAGGTAGCAGATGTGCAGACAGCAGATATGCTTGACCTTGATGTGCCAGCACTTCGTGGAGGCAAGCCTATTATTGTGGAGTCGGAGCCTGACTGGTATGTGAAGCAGGTCATGGAAGACTTTGTTGTGAGGGCAGAGCGTATCAGAGGCGGTGGAGTAGATCCAAGTGAGGATAACTTCTTAAAGATTACCCATGAGGCAAGACTTCTTGGAACAGATGCAAGACTGATTGATAAGGATGCACCGAACAATCCGGACGGAAAACTCAATAAGGTAGCAGAAAATGTGTGGAAAGAATATGAGAAAGGAAATGCCAACGGTCATATAGGCTGCCAGCTTATTTTTTCAGATATCGGCACACCGGGACCGGATAAGGACTTTACCATCTACGATTATCTGAAGGAAACACTTATCCAGTATGGTATTCCGGCAGATGAGATAGCATTTATCCATGATGCCAAAACGGATGCACAGAGGGATGCACTTTTTAAGGAAATGAGGACAGGTAAAAAGAAAGTTCTTATCGGTTCAACGGACAAGTGTGGAACAGGTGTCAATGTGCAGACACACCTTGTAGCAATGCATCATGTGGACTGTCCTTGGAAGCCAAGCTCCATTGAACAGAGGGAAGGACGAGGCATCAGGCAGGGCAACGAAAATGAAGAGGTGGCTATCTACAGATATGTCACAAAAGGAACCTTTGATGCATACAACTGGTCACTTGTCGAGAATAAGCAGCGTTTTATCAGTCAGGTTATGACAAGCAAGGCTGTAAGCCGAAGCTGCGAGGATATCGACGAGGCTACACTTTCCTATGCAGAGATCAAGGCGGTTGCTACAGGTAATCCTCTGATCAAGGAAAAGATGGAGATTGACAATGATGTCCAGAGATTAAAGCTCTTAAAGGCATCCTATGACAATCAGAGATATGGCTTGCAGGATAACTTTATGATCAAGTACCCGAAGCTGATTAAGACAGCAACAGAAAAGCTTGCCAATGTCCGTGAGGATGTAAAGGCAAGGGATAAAGAGCTGATTGATAATCCGGAATTTGCCATTACTATAGGCAAAGCAACTTATACTGAGCGTGTGGATGGCGGAACGATGATGCTTGAAGCAATCAGCAAATGCAAGACCGGAGAGACGACAGCTATCGGTAAGTTTCATGGATTTGAACTGCTGGTAGAAAAGAATTTCCTGGGTATCAATTATATGGTGCTTAGAGGAAAGACAGAGTACAAGGCTGAACTTTCCACAAGTCCTGTGGGAAGCATGGTGAAGCTTGAAAATCTGTTCAACGGGCTGCATGAAAATGTGGACTTTCTGGAGAAGAAGATTGAGCAGTACCAGAATGACCTTGAAGCTTCAAAGGCAGAGTATGACAAGCCATTTGCGTACAGTGAAAAACTGAATGAAAAGCTGGCAAGACAGTGTGAACTGAATGCCCAGCTTGACCTTGAGAACGCAAAGGCTGTGGATGCAGACCTGAGCGGACCGGAGGAAGAAAGAGAAGCTGATGACAGAATGGAATCTGCAGCAATTGTAGCAGAGGATAAAGGTGCTTATCCAGCCGACAGAGAGGGCAGAACACGATAGGAGAGTGAATAATATGAGCATAAGAAAAGTGGTCGCAGGACTACTGATTACAGCAGGGATTGCCATTATGGCAGTCCCTTTTTTCTGGCGGACAACCGGAGAAAAACAGACAGAACAGCTCATACGTGAATTTGAGCAGACATTGGAGGATGATTACGATGAAGAAACAGATGTGGAGGAAGAGCAAACCTCCATTAGTGAAGAGGATGAAGCCATTCTTAAAGAAGGCGGTGTTATCGGCATCATTGAGATACCGGGCTTAGATATCAGGTATCCGGTAATGGAAGGAACCACAAGTAAAGTACTTAATGCCGGGATCGGTCATATAGAAGAAACAGCAGGAATCGGTGAGAGTGGCAACTGCGTATTGTGCGGTCATAACGGCAGCAGATATGGCACATTTTTTACACCACTAAGTCAGATATCCATAGGTGATGAAGTGATGATAACCGACAAAAATGGATTGAGGCACATCTATGAGGTAACAGAGACAGAGGTAGTAAATCCATATGATAACAGCATCAAGACGCAGGGAGATGAAAAAGAATTAACTCTTTTTACCTGTTCCCAGAAAGGAACCATGCGTTTTGTAGTCAGGTGCATTTATAAGGAGGCGGTGATGGATGAATAAGAGATACCGGTTAGGTGAGATAGAAGAGGCAGTATCGGAAATGGAAGAGCTAATCGGGCTTGAGGATGATATTGCAGAGATTAATGATGACTTTCAGATAGTCGTAAGCGGCTGGTCTGTGTATGTCGAAAGCCTGAATCTGACACTCAGACAGGGAATAGCCTGTGTATGGGATGCAGAGGAAGGATTATTTATGCCTGATTTTGATGTGACCATCGTGTATGAGGGGAACATTGAAACACAGGAGTGGCTCTACTATGAGCAGGACGGAATGGTCGTTACACTTGGCAACTGGTTAAATGGCAGATTGTCTTGTGAACAGATAGAACAGCTTTGGTGTGAGCTTATCATACCAAAGCAAAACAAAGAACAAAAAGAAAGCGAGGAATAGCATATGAAGTATTCAATTAAGGTAAACGAAGTAAGGGCAAAAGAGGGCAGCAATATCAAAGGATTTGCAACAGTGGTATTCGGTGATTCATTTAAGATCACCAATATTGCAATCCTTGAGAATAAGGACAAGGGAGAGCTTTTTGTATCAATGCCTAGATACCGCTCCAATGAGCGTGATGAAAGCAATGGTGTGATCTATAAGGATGTGTGCAATCCTATCACAGCAGAGTTTCGTGAGGAACTCTATACCAATATCCTTGATGCCTATGCAAGAATCAATGAACCGGAGAAAGAGGAGACACAGAAGCAGGACAGAACACAAGGAACCAAAGGTTCCTTTGAAATGCCTGAGTTTTCCGTAACTGTGACACCTTATGAGAGGGAAGGCAGTAACATCAAGGGACTTGCACGCATTTATTTTGAAAACAGTTTCATCGTAAATAACATCAATATCGTGCAGGGCAAAGAGAAAATCTTTGTATCAATGCCTTCTTATAAGACAAAGCAGGTGGATGAGCAGGGCAAGCCAATCTATCAGGATGTCTGCTATCCGGTCACAAAGGATTTCAGGGAAAAACTCTATAATGAGATTATCTCGGAATATGAGAAAGCAAAGGATAAGAGCAACGAAAAGGCGAGGGAGAGTGCCGAGAAACATCATGGCAATCCCGATAAAGAGAAGGACAAAGAGGCAACACCCTTTCGATAATTAGCAATCGGAGAACAGGGGCGGCCAAGGCTGCCCCATTTACAGAATGGAGGAAACAGAATGGATATGGAAGCAGGAAAAACACTTACCAATGAAGAGGTCATAAGGGAACTTCTCGAATTATTAAAGAAAAATGCCATGAAAGAGCAGGCAAATGATGTATTTGAGATATGCAGCTATGTGGATGGACTGGAGAAAAAGATTGATTCCATGACGGAAGAACTAACCAATATGCAGAACCAGATCAAAGAAATGCAGGAAGATACACTTGTCAATAATGCTAAAAAGGCATTGTCGGAAGCACAGGAGCGACTTAATACCAGATGTGAGCAGATAAAGTCGCAGGTATCAGAAGTGAAAGCACAGGTCAAATCTACAGCAAAGAGCATAGTTGATGAAGCAAAGGCAAAGGGAAGAGCTGCATTATACAGGGTATCTGAGTTCTTAGGAATTAAGAAAAGACTTCTTGATATCCGAGAAAATGTAAGAGGTGCAATCAAGACAACGGATAATGATATAGCAAAGACAGCGCTTCTTGCAAAAGGATTTCGTGAAGCTGGTCAGACAGTAGCCAATGCATTTCGTACTTTTGCTGACAAACCGGAGGCGGATTATTCACAGAAAGAGCAGAAACATTTCATTACAAAGGCAGTACTTGCACCTATGAAAGTAGTGAAAAAGATGTTTGTGTTAATGGAGCTGCATCTGGACGCTTCGATTGATAAGCTGGATAATCTGGCGATGAATGTGCAGATAGATAAGGAAAAGCGTATAGAGAATACGAAGAATCTGAAACAGACAGAGCCGGAGAGGGCAGAAGCTGAGCGAGTAGAAGCAGAGATTGTAAATTCGCCGATGGTCGCTGAACCACAGGAGTATCAGTATAATGCAGATGCATTTGAGGCTAGAGGTGCGGATGAGGTGAAGCAGGAAGCGTCACATAAGGAAGTATCAAAGGTAAGAGAAGATAAAGCCAGATAGATATG
>ENA-OPJD01000039-OPJD01000039.1-human-gut-metagenome-genome-assembly--contig:-NODE-39-length-23947-cov-2.085091_pt1 | contig 23947 bp, 19 predicted proteins | sample MGYA00241413_ERZ501656 | MGnify/ENA primary metagenome ERZ501656 (study PRJEB25962, sample SAMEA2042287) | human gut metagenome | biome: human gut; feature: human-associated habitat; material: faeces... | reverse complement strand
CAAACACATCGTTAGGGACACTCTAAGACCTGATAAAACAGCCGATAATTTGCCTTATGAGAAAATAGGCAATAACGAGCCTGTGTGCATTGCTGACGAAGTGCCTTTTGATATTCCGGATAGTTGGGAATGGGTTAGAATTAGTGGTGTATTTTCTGTTATAAATGGTGACAGAGGAAAAAACTATCCTGCAAAATCAACATTGTCCAACACAGGAATACCTTTCATAAGTGCGGTGAATCTTGATGGGAAAACGGTTATCGAGGACGATAATCTATTGTGTTTATCTGATGAACAGTTTAATAAACTTGGCAGTGGGAAATTAGAAAAAGATGATGTTGTCGTTTGCATAAGGGGTTCATTAGGAAAACACGGGCGTTATCCATTCGAAAAAGGAGCAATCGCATCTTCTTTGGTTATTCTTCGTCCCCATTTGAATATTCCGTTGTTATCGGACTTCATTATGATGTATTTAGACAGTCCTTTGTTTTTTTCTGAAATAAAGAGGTATGATAACGGAACGGCACAACCTAACTTAGCGGCAAAAAGTTTGGAAATGTTTTTTCTCCCATTACCTCCACTTTCCGAGCAAAAGAGAATTGTCGAAAAGTTAAACGAGGTATCATCACTGACAGATAACTACGCTGAAGCATATGTTCGAGTAGCAGAATTGAATCAGAAATTTCCAGAACTTCTGAAGAAATCCGTTTTACAAGAAGCTGTACAAGGCAAGCTCGTACCTCAAGACCCAAATGACGAACCTGCTTCCGTATTGCTTGGACGCATAAGAGCCGAAAAACAAGCACTTGTCAAAGCAGGTAAAATCAAAAAAGATAAGAATGAATCTGTCATTTTCAGAAGGGATAATTCTCATTATGAAAAGCGTGGTTCTGAAGAAGTATGTATTGATGATGAAATACTGTTTGAAGTGCCTTCATCTTGGGCCTTAATAAGATTGAATGACATAGGTATCTATAGAAAAGGGCCATTCGGTAGTAGCTTGACCAAGAGCATGTTTGTGCCTAAGGGTGATGATACTGTAAAAGTGTACGAGCAAAAGAATGCTATTCAAAAAGACCATACCCTCGGAACATACTACATCACTCGCCAATACTACGAATCAAAAATGAAAAGTTTTACGGTTGAGCCTGGTGATATTCTTGTTAGCTGTGCAGGAACCATTGGGGAAACTTATGTTCTGCCCGAACAAATTGAGCTTGGTATTATAAATCAAGCTCTTATGCGTATGACAATTTACGCACCAATAGATTTAAATTACTTCCTTATGTATTTTGATTATGTCCTAAAGCAAACAGCAAAAGATAGTAGTAAAGGATCCGCCATAAAAAACATCCCTCCTTTCGAAATATTCAAGAAACTAATTCTACCACTTCCACCGATAGAGGAACAAAAACGTATAGTACTGAAAGTGCGAGAACTTGAAAATCTCTGCAATTTGTTATATTAGTGAGCCTATTATTCTCATTATGAGAAGTTGAACGGAATTGAGCGTTGTATAGACGATGAAATCCCGTTTGATATTCCTGATAATTGGTGTTGGGTTAGGCTTGGAACAATATCAACTTATGCTCAGAAAAAAGAAAAAATAAATGCCAAAAATGCTTCTCCTAACATTTGGGAATTAGACCTTGAAGATATCGAAAAGGGAGGAAAACTTCTAAAAAAATCAAATGTTTCAGAGCGTAAAGCAGTCGGAGATAAAACAATGTTTTATAAGGGAAATATTTTATATAGCAAATTAAGACCATATCTTTTAAAAATATTTGTTGCGGATGAAAATGGCATATGCACGCCCGAAATTGTACCTTTTGACACATACTGTAATATTTATAACGAGTACATTACGACCTATTTAAAGTCACCTTATGTGGACAATTTTATAAATACAATTACTTACGGAGTAAAAATGCCAAGAGTTGGTACAGAAACAATGGTGGATTTGTTTGTTCCACTACCACCAGTTGAAGAACAGCACCGAATTGTAGCTACATATAACTCCATATTGCCTGCACTTGAGCAGTTGTAAAATTACCTCTGCTATAATCATAGTGAAAGGAGGTCTTTCGCTATGATAGATAAAGAAAAATTTGAAAGACACTTGAGAGGTACCAACCTCTCTGAAAACACGATTTCATCATACTTGTTTGCGGTTAAGCAATACAGTGAACAATATGGTGAAATCACAAGAAAAAACTTGCGTGAGTATAAGGTATGGCTTATAGAAAGCTACAAGCCCAAAACAGTAAATTTGCGATTACGAGCAATTAACTGTTACCTTGAAAGCATAGGAAAAGAAAAATTGAAATTGCCGTTTGTTCGAGTACAGCAAAAAGCATTTCTTGAAAATGTAATAAGCGAAGCTGATTATGAGTATTTCAAAGCTTGTCTCAAAAACGAAGATGAAATGTTTTGGTATTTTGTTATTCGTTTTTTAGCTGCCACCGGTGCAAGGGTAAGCGAATTGATACAGATTAAGGTTGAACATATAAAGCTCGGGCATCTCGATTTATATTCGAAAGGCGGTAAACTTAGAAGAATATATATTCCAAACTCTTTACAAGAAGAAGCCCTTTCTTGGTTGGCAGAAAACCACCGTGAAAGCGGCTTTATTTTTTTGAATAAATATGGCGATAGGATTACTACTCGTGGTATTTCGGGACAATTAAAAAAATATGCAATAAAGTATGGAATAAACCCTGCCGTGGTTTATCCTCATTCATTTCGTCACAGATTTGCGAAAAGCTTTCTTGAACGATGTAATGATATAGCTTTTCTTGCTGACCTTATGGGACACGAAAGCATTGAAACAACCCGTATTTATCTTAGAAAAACTGCAACTGAGCAAAGAGAAATAGTTGATAAAATAGTAGATTGGTAAAGAAAAGGCATACACCTCAATTTTGAAGTGTATGCCTAAAATTATATTTTTGAATAAAGTGTATCAATCATTTGTATTATTCGCTCTTGTTCTGCTTTTGGGGGTATCGGCAACAACATTTTTGACAATGTTTGACCATTGCAATTTGGCTGAGCTGTAGCAATAGTTCCTGAACGCAGTTGTGACCAATACAACTCACTTTCCATAAAGTACTTTAAATATTTGGGAATGAGTTCATCACTATAACGGGTTCTAATTAAGTAACCAGCGTAAATAGCATCTTCAAGAATTTCTGTTACTAAATATGATTTACCAACTGTGCCGCCTGTTCTGGCAAACAATATATCGTTAGACTTCAAAAGATAAGTTTCTATATCATCTTCCGCAATATCACAAAACGGAACAGAATCCCATTTAACAGTATTATTTTGTATGTCACTAATGCGTACCATTTTGATTTTTCCATCACTTTTTGCGGGCGCATTATAGCCATACTGTATGCTTTGTGATATGTTTCCCCAACGTTCCCATTGCCAGTTTTTCGGTATTTCAAAGGGCAGTTCATCGTCGATACAACGCTCAATTCCGTTTAACTTCTCATAATGAGAATTATCCCTTCTAAAAATGATAGATTCATTCTTATCTTTTTTGATTTTACCTGCTTTGATAAGTGCTTGTTTTTCGGCTCTTATGCGTTCAAGTAATACAGAAGCAGGTTCGTCATTTGGATCTTGTGGAACAAGCTTTCCTTGTACGGCTTCTTGTAGTATTGATTTTTTTAACTGCTCTGGAAAAGAGTTATCTAACGATGTAATTGCATTTTCTGAAATTGCATATAAATCGAGATATTGTTCTACACACCGAATTCTTTCGATAATCCTTTTTTGCTCAGCTAATGGAGGTACAGGAAAATATAATGACTTTAATGTATTTACACTTACACCACCTATTATGCCTGTCGTATTTTTCTTAAAGATTTCCTGAAAAAGTGGACTTTGTAAATAGTAGTATAAAAACAAATAATCGATACCATAAGATATGAAGCAACAGAGTTTGTTGCCAAAACAAACATCTTGGTTTGTAAATGCAATTTTTCGTCCTGCACTTCCGCCTTCAATACATAACAATATGCAATTCTTAGGAGCAATCTTAAATTTTGAATTATTATGTGGAATTTTAACGCCGTTATCATAGTCAATAGTATGGTCAAATCCGACATCTTTTGTGCCTATGTAATAATATCCAGTGGACAGATTAGTGTATTTTGTTTTTTTATCTGTTTGGTTAATGCTATTACCAGTATACATATCATTTACAGATGATAATCTACACCATTCCCAACTATCCGGAATATCAAAAGGCACTTCGTCGGCAATGCAAACGAGCTCGTTATTGCCTACTTTCTCATAAGGCAAATTATCGGCACCACGAAATATAATTGACGGGTTCTTTTCTTTTTTTATCTTGCCATCTTTAATAAGCTGTTCTTTTTCTTTTCTAATTCTTTCCAACAAAACCGAAGCCGGTTCGTCATTTGGGTCTTGCGGAACAAGTTTGCCCTGAACAGCCATTTGTAATATTGAATTTTTCAGCTGTTGACCAGTCATTCTTCTTCCTCCGTAATATCAATTCCTAAAATATCTGTAATTTGAGCAAGAATGCGATCAATATCAGCATTAAGGCTTGCTCTTTTTTCTTGATATTGCTGAATAAGTTCCTTGGGCGGTAAGATTTCTTCCTCTTCGTGAGGGTATCCACAAAGATCAATATTATAATTACGGTCGGCAAGTTCTTGTGCAGTATATTTTTTTGCTTTGTCAAAACCGTCAATGGTGATTTCTTCTCTATTATTCCACCATTCCATAGCCGGAGCAAAATGTTCCAGTTTCATAGGTTTTGTTTTTGAGAAGTTTTTATAACCGTCCGGCATATCCAAACGATAAAACCAAGTTTCTTCGGTTTTTCCGGTTCTATCAAAGAATAATATATTTGTAGTTATGGATGTATAAGGTGCAAAGACGCTATGAGGCATACGAATAACCGTATGTAAATTAAATTCAGAAAGAAGTTTTTTCTTTATAGCAACTTTTGTATTATCTGTGCCGAAAAGAAAACCATCAGGTAAAATTACTGCTGCTCGACCATTCTTTTTAAGGCGGTACATAATTACAGACATAAACAAATCAGCAGTTTCGCTACTTGCAACATCATCTGGGAAATGTGCTTTAACACCCTCTTTTTCGTGTCCACCGTATGGAGGATTCATTAAGATTACATCAAATTGATCTCTGACAGTATAATCGAGAACATCACGGTTTAGAGAGTTGTCGTGTTCGATTTTAGGGACATCAATACCGTGAAGTAACATATTGGTTACACAAAGAATACACGGAAATTGCTTTTTCTCAACACCGTAAATAGAATTATCGTATTTTTCTTGGTCTTTAACATTTTTAATTTGCGGTTTAAGCTCTTTAAGCCAACTTGTTAAAAATCCTCCTGTACCGCAAGCAAAGTCAGCAACAGTTTCACCGATTTTTGGCTTAATCATTTTAGCCATAACATCCGTAACTGCTCTCGGAGTATAGAACTCACCGGAAGAACCGGCACTTTGAAGTTCTTTCAAAATATTTTCATAAATCGCCCCGAATGCGTGAATTTCATCATTATCATTAAAGTCAAGCTCATTGATAATATTTATAACCTGTCTTAAAAGAACGCCGTCTTTCATATAGTTATTTACATCTTCAAATGCTGTTTTAACGATGGATTTTTTAATAGGAGTCTCTGCATCAACATTAAGATTTTTAAGAGTAGGAAATAGCGTGTTATTTACAAAATCAAGAAGCTTATCGCCTGTTAAAGCATTTCCGCTTTTGTCATCATAAGCCCAATTACTCCAACGGCAATTGTCCGGTATAATTGATGTATAATCATCGTCTTCGGCTTCCCAGTCGTCTTCTTTGGCTGCATACACTTTTAAAAAGAGTATCCAAGCCATTTGTTCTATTCTTTGTGCGTCGCCATTGATACCTGCATCATTTCGCATGATATCTCTTATTCTTTTTACAAAATTTGATAAATTGGTCATATTAAGCCACCATATACAATTCGCTTTCTAATTCTTTTATTGCTGATAAATAGTTTTCTTTTCCGCCAAACATTTTCATTATTTTAGCCGGCGTTCCAAACTTTGAAAACGGATCAAGTTTTAAAACAGCATTATTTTCAATATCATAAACACCGTTATCCATATATTTATCGAGCAAAGCTTCCAAAACTTCACGAGCAACGCCGCTGTATTTGCTTAAAAAATCTCTTTTCTTTACATTATTTGCTCGTTCTTTTCTTGTAAGCGGTTTTTGGTCATAAGCCACGTGGCAAATGAAGTCAAAATCATCAACATCGGACATATTTTGCTCTTGCTTTAATTGCTCGAGGTCTATGCCCTTATCAAGGAAAATATCTCTAATAGCTTGTTTTTTGTCTTCAGATTGCCATTTGTTTATGAAGTTTTCAAGTGAGGCACATTCGCCGAGAACATTTGACTTAGTATAATCTATGATACTTTCGCTTTTTAGCAATTTACCGTCTGCATCATAAATTGATACTATCTTTCCTATAACCTCAACTCTACATCCGTTTTCATCAACAATTGGTTTTGGAGTTGGTGAAGGTGGCGGATCAATCGGTTTGGGTGGGTCGATAGGGTTTGATGTCGGAGGTGTTGTCGGTTTCGGCGGATAATCCGGGGCAATTTCTATCGGTCCATCCCAATCAGGGTCAGCAAATAGTCTTGTTACATTTCGGAAATCCATAACAACGAAATGCGTTTTTCCGTCTGCCTCTCTAATACGAGTACCTCTACCTATTATCTGTTTAAACTCAGTCATTGAGTTTATCATTTCATCAAGCACAATGAGCTTCGTCATTTTGCAATCTGCACCTGTAGACAAAAGTTTTGATGTTGTTGCAATAACAGGATATTCCGATGAAACAGAAATAAAGTGCTTCAATTTACTCTTTCCGAACACATCAGAACCTGTAATTCGTACAACATAATCCGGATTTTGTTGCACCATATCTTGGTTGAGTTTAACAAGTTCATTTCGCATACGATCGGCGTGATCTTCATTTGCACAAAATACAATAGTTTTTTGCATTCTATCAGTACTCTTTAAGTAATTTGTAATTTCATTGGCAACCTCGTGTGTTCTACCGTCTAAAATTATTTTATAGTCAAAATCACTATTGGTATAAATTCTATCCTCAATCAACACCCCGTTTTTGTCTCTTTGCCCACGGGTTGGTCGCCAGCCGTCACCAATATTGGTTTTAATATTGATAACTCTAAACGGAGCCAAAAATCCGTCGTTTACGCCCTCCTTAAGGCTGTAAGTATATACGGGTTCACCAAAATACGAAAGATTTGAAACATCTTTTGTTTCTTTTGGCGTTGCAGTCATACCGAGCTGCGTTGCAGATGAAAAATACTCAAGTATTTTATGCCAATTACTTGCTGTTTTCGCCGAACCACGGTGACATTCATCGACTACAACTAAATCGAAAAAGTTTTTATTGAATAATTGTTCAAATCTGCTTACGGTATCATCATTTTCAAGTTCTTCTTCATCACCGGCAAGTTGCTGATAAAGAGAAAAGTACACTTCGTGAGAAGTTATTGTAGTCGGATCGTCTTTAGCAAAGTTAATTTTATGTATTGTTTTTTCAAGAGGTTGAAAATCTTGAGCTATCGACTGATCAACAAGAATATTTCTATCGGCTAAATATAATACTTTCTTTTTTAGTCCTGATTTCAAAAGTCTGTATATTATCTGAAATGCAGTATAGGTTTTTCCTGTACCTGTTGCCATTACAAGTAATAGGCGATTTTGTCCTTTTGCGATTGCTTCAACAGTTCTATTGATTGCAATTCTTTGATAATAACGTGGAGAATATGTCGTTTGACTTGAGTAATAAGGCTGATTTATAATTGTTTCTTCTGCATCGGATAATCCGGTTCCACCATTAGCCTCTTGCTTAACTCTTGATGATAATTCTTCTACTGTCGGAAATTCATCAATCCGAATTTGTCTTTCTGATCCCGTCAAAAAGTCGTGTTCATAAAAGCCATCGCCATTTGAACTATATGCAAAAGGTATATCAAGCATCTGTGCATAAGCCATTGCTTGCTGAAGTCCATAAGATACCGTATGATTATTATCTTTTGCCTCAACAATTGCAATAGGATTATTTGAATTTAAGTAAAGAATATAATCAGCCTTTTTTGCCGGCTCTCTTTTCACAACATTACCTTTCAGGTTGATTTTACCATCTGTAAATTTAACTTGAGTTTCCATTGTGATTTTATCGCTCCAACCTTTTGCCTGAATAGCCGGAGTTATAAAATTATATTTTATATCTTCTTCAGTCATTTGCTTTTTATCTAAAATCATACCAATTCTCCTTTGTTTCCGATAATTAAAAGTTATCGGAAGTTAAATTGCAAAGATTTCTATTTATGCAATTACATAACAACCCAAGATTATTATATCATAATCAAAACTAAAATTAAATATGTAAAATTTTATTGTACGCTTTTTATGACAGCGCTTACCGCTTATCAATTTTGATATGCGGCTATTTTTTTAACTTTTTTTGTTTTACAAGGGGTACAAAACGCTTTTCTCAGTTCAAACAAATGGGGGGTAAATAAAAACGTTTTGCAAATCGAGAAAATGGGTGTGCATTTTGATACCTCTTGTCCAAATGAGTAGAGAGGTAAATATTAAAAAATATAAATTTTTCAAAAACACCCCCCCAAAAAAGCGTTCTCAGTTCTAACAAGTGAAGGGGTAATAAAAAAATATTGGTCAGAGGGTTAATTTTTGACCGTTTTCGTTGCCTACCAAGTGAGAGGGAAAATTTATTTGCAAATAGGGGGTGCAAAATGCCTCTCCCGGTTCAAACAAGTGAAAGGAGTTTTTACAATGCCGAGATTATCAAAGAAAGCAAAACAAGAATGGGATTTTTTCATAAATCCCAAAACAGGCAGAAGAACATACAACAGCCTTTGTCGTAAATGCAAAAGCAAATGTAAGCAGAGCCATAAGGTAATCGTTGTTTTCTGCCCAAAGTACAAATCCAAAAGAGGTGCAAAAAGCATTAAAAATCGCCGTGAATATGACGACAGCGGTTAATTTGATATAGCGATACTTGTTTTCAATAAAATGTCGATACAAAAGAAAAAATTACCGATTTCGGCACCAAATCAATACAGAAACAGAGATGTAAAGCAAAGATAAATCGATGATTAAAACAAAACGGAGAGCAGCCGTATAAATATATAAATAAATATATAGCTTTTACTTTCCGATAAAGAGAATTTATTAAGAAGGGATATATTATGATTCAAAACAAAGTTTACACAAGAGAAGAAATGAGAGAGGAACACATCATTACCTCCGATTACAAATTTATTGATAAAGAGGGCGAATACTTCGCAAAGTTAATAATGCGAGCAGAGGCAAACCGAAATATGATGCGACTTTTTCTTCGGCTAAGTGACGGAAGAAAAATAATCACACCTGTATTTTGGTGGCTGAGTTACCTTGGCTTTTACGAGATAGATAACGGAACAAACTTAAGATTGATTTATGAGAAAAACCATAAGGGTATTTTCCTTAAAAAAGTTGAAATATTAAAGGAGGCAGAAAAATGATAAAAAACATAAGTATAGATTTGCTTGTTCCTTTTGAAAATCATCCGTTTAAGGAAAGAAGCGGAATTGAGCAGCAAGAATTAACAGAAAGCATAAAAGAAAACGGATTGCTTGAACCGATAATCGTTCGTTCTTTTCCGGCCGGCAAATATGAAATTATCAGCGGACACAGACGAGTTGAAGCGTGCAAGGAATTGAGCATAACCGAAGTACCCGCAATAATCGAAGAACTCACAAAAGACGAGGCAATTGTGCAAATGGTGGATTCAAACATACACCGTGAACATATATTGCCTAGCGAAAAGGCTTTTGCATACAAAATGAAATCAGAGGCACTAAAGCATCAAGGTAAAACTTATGGACAAGTTGTCCACAAGTCAAGAGATAACATATCCGACACCGAAAGCGGCAGAAATGTTCAGCGATATATCCGCCTGACATACTTAATACCCGAATTACTTAAACTTGTTGACGAGGAAAGGATAGCATTTACTCCTGCGGTTGAACTTTCATATCTGTCGGAATATGAACAACAAATATTGCTTGAACAAATAGAATTTACCGATGCTACGCCGTCATTATCGCAAGCACAAAGATTAAGAAAATTCAGTAAAGACGGTAACTTTTTCGTCGATACGGTTTTCGCCGTTCTCAATGAAGAAAAGCCAAATCAAAAGGAGCAAGTGCGAATATCTGCAGATAAGTTGCGTGATGTCTTGCCAAAAGGTTTGGATAAACAAAAGACCGAAGATTTCATAATTAGAGCTTGCGAGCATTATAGAAAATATTTAATCCGACAGCGTGATAGGGAGAGATGATATGAAAAAGCAAATAACAAATTTCAGCTTGAGTACAGGCGAATATATGATAAACGGAGTAAGATATATCGTTTGCGGTAAATTTGAGGATTTTAACATTAAAAAATATAGCGACAGCAATCATTTGAATAACAGATTGAAAAAATATCTCACGAGCGATTTCGCAGAATTGTCTGTTGACAGCATCAATGATAAAATGACAGATGAATATGATCGTCCGACTGTCGGAAAGGAGGATTAAATGCAGTCGAAAAACAAAAACCAAATAGGGATAACTGCTCTATATTGTCGTTTGTCCCGTGATGACGGAACGGAAAGCGAGAGTAACTCCATAGGCAATCAAAAGAAGTTGTTATCACAAAAAGCAAAAGAAATGGGTTTAACAGATATAAAATATTATGTGGATGACGGATATACCGGAACAAATTTCAACCGTCCCGGATTTCAACAGCTTATCGACGATATTGAAATCGGACTTGTTTCTGCCGTAATGGTTAAAGATTTATCCCGTCTCGGCCGTGATTATGTTTCGGTAGGTAATTATACCGACAGCTATTTCCCCGAACATAATGTTCGTTTTATTGCCGTGAATGATGCCATTGACAGCGATGAAGGCGAAAGCGAAATTGCACCCTTCAAGAATATCTTAAACGAAATGTATGCAAGAGACATTTCAAAAAAGATTCGTTCATCTCATAGGCTCAGAGGCAGTATGGGAGAGCCGCTATCGCAACCGCCTTACGGATATATGAAATCTCTGGAAAACAAAAAGAAATGGATAATTGACCCGGAAGCCGCAACCGTTGTGAAAAGCATATTTAAAATGTGTCTCGACGGTAAAGGCAATGAAACCATTGCAAGAGAATTGCAGGAAAACAAAGTGCTTATTCCTATGGCTTATTGGCGGTCAAAAGGATTGAACAGAGGCGGAAAGAAAAACCAAACCAATCCGTACAAATGGTGTAAGACAACTGTTCAAAAAATTCTTTCTCAACAAGAGTATTGCGGAGATATTATCAATTTCAAAACATATTCCAAGTCATTTAAAAACAAAACAAGATATGAAAACTCAAAAGAAAATTGGGCTGTATTCAAGGATGTTAATGAGCCGATAATCGACCGAGAAACATTTGAAACCGTACAGAAGTTTATTTCAAAAACAAAGCGTCGGGCTCCGAAAAAAGAAAACGGCGAACGGAGTATATTTAACGGATTGATATATTGCGGAGATTGCCACAGTAAAATGAGATACCACACAAGCACCTCGAATAAAGAAATTCACTATTTCACTTGTTCCGACAACAAGGTGGATTATCGAGGAAAGTGCCCGGGAAGACATTATGTCAGAGCAGACGCCCTTGAAGAAGTTGTAAAACTCGAATTAAGGCGACTTGTTGAAATGTTGGAAATTGACGAGTCATATTTTGCACAACTGCTTTTGCGGAAAAATGACGAAGAAAGAGAAAAAGACAAAAAGTTTTTGGAGTCGGAACTGCAAAAAGCGATTGCACGCAGCGGTACGGTATCGCAACTTTATGAAAAATTGTATGAGGATAATGTTATCGGAAAAGTCAGCGATGAGTGGTTTGTTGAGCTGTCCCATAAATACGAAAAAGAGCGTATGGACTTAAAAGCCAAAATTGCGGATACTCGATACAGAATCGAAGAGTTGAAAAACAACAATTCGGAATATGAAAAATTCATATCGGCAATTCGTAGGTTTATGCAAATGGATAATCTGACATCACCGCTGCTTCGAGAACTGATTGACCATATTGATATTTTTGAAACAGAGGGTACAGGCAAAAGTCGAACGCAACGAATCGTTATATATTACCGTTTTATCGGATATATCGAATTGCCGAACGCTACAAAACAAACCCACATTGCGGATACACGCAAAGGTGTTGCCGTAGAGTATATAACCGAGCAATTCACGGCATAAAAAAAGAGCAAGGTGTTACCCTTGCTCGTACATACGAATTATATGATAAAACAAAAAGAGTGTTCATAAGTCAAATCCCTTATGAACACTCGATATGGTCGAGGTGACAGGACTTGAACCTGCGGCATCTTGGTCCCAAACGAACCTATAAGGGCAATTTCCGCTAAAAATAGCTTTTTCCGCCCCTTTCCGCCTGGAAAACCGCGCTCTTCGGCACTCTTATCTCCACTGTTTCCGAATGCTCCGAAACGGTAGGTGGTCTGTTATGTGGTCAACAGCAATTTCCACGGAATAATATGAGCTACACGCCTTTCGTTATCACTCGAGAGGCGATTGCTTTTTATACGGTTATTATAACTCTGAATGACAGCCTGTTCAAGTTAATTTTGTGCAGACTATTAGCCGCCGGTTGCGTAGCAACCAAATATGGTGTATTATATTATCAATAAAACCGTTTTGGAGGGAAGTTTATGCCAAACGGCAGTTTTTCCAGTCATTATGTTCCGCGGTTGGTTTTGCGGAAATTCAGTAATAGGCTTTGTACATACAACATAAAAACCGGCGAGCTGCGCGAGAATATTGCCCCCGAGCATGCCTTTGCGCAAAACGCTCTTTATGACCACAACACTGAAAGAGCACTGAATACAAAAGTCGAATCGCAATTCGGCAACCTGCTTGCCAATATACTGCTAAAAGCCGACCATACGGTTTCTCTGAACCGTATGCAGCTATTACAGGTCAAAAAATTTCTGCTTGTTTCAGAATTGCGGACTATGCAAAATGAAGAATGGCTACAAAAGGAACGGCAAATGAAGAATTCTTTTGCTCCCGACTTTAAAGAACGCCGTGTCGAAGGCGAAACGCCGTATGAATATTGGATGCGGACCGTTAATACTGTTTTGGATTCCGACGGTACACCTGCATCTATTCTGCAAAATTCCAATAAAACCTATCCGGCATACCGTTGGGCAAACATTGTTAACAGCGGATATATTGCCTTCTGGGATGCGCCGGAAAGCGGGGATGAATTTGTCATTACCGATATCGGTATGACATCGGAAAACGAAAAAGGCTGGGGCGGCATCACAAGACATAATGATAAAAAGCTCTCGTGGCTGACAGACATATTAAACCGCACGACAAACGATGAAGAAAAAGATGTAATTGCAAGTTTAAAAAAGTCGCTCACACATTTCAGTGAAAACTTCATGATGTTTCCGATTTCGGCTAAGAGAATGATCGTGCTCATCAATCCATTCTATAAATTCAGATATGCAGGAATGAAATCCGGGTTGTCGTGTGTGCCTTTGACGGAGCTGACGGTGATCCCCAACGAAAGTCTTTTTGAGCCAAACCACAATTATTATGAGGCAACGAAAGGTGAACAAAACAGCGGCGTTTATTCGGAAAACGATCAATACATTTATGATATAAAGAAACTAGCTTCCGATGAAATACAGTATTGTAATGCGCTTTTTATGGACAGGATCAACGAATATCTGGGCTTTTCCTCACTCGACAGTGCATTCGGCAGTATAATCAAGTATAAACTGCTTAACGATCCGCCGTATACGCCGCGAGTAGATTATACACCACTTTACAGAATTATCGAAAAGCGATATTCCTGCAAATTGATTTTTCCCTATTGATTTTTTTAGGAAATAGGATATACTGATATTACATATTTAAAAAACCTTCGGAGCACTGCGTTGTCTATGCAAAGGAGGTTTGCGAATATGAGTAATCGAAAAATCGATTATGAGATGGCAGACTATTTTCGGAGCATAGTGGATAAATCGGGTCTTTCGCAGGAAGAGTGGGCGACGCGTTTAGGTGTTACGCCCCGCTCGGTCGCCTATTATTGCTCCGGCCAAAGAACGCCGTCGGCCAAAAGACTTTTGCTGTTTCAAAAAATTGCCGAGAGTCTTTGAAAAAAACAGCGTCCCTACGGGTGAACGGGCCCACAGGGATGCTGTTTTTTGAACCGACGGTTCATAGTGCGATCCTCTTTTATGTGCGATAATGTGTATATCACTTATAAAGGAGGGCATCAAAATGTCAAAGTACAAAACGGTCAAAGTATGGAACAAGGTTTTCGGGAACCGTGAAACCGTTTTCGACTATGCCGGTCGCGAAATGCGGAAGTCCGCCTGTGGAGATCCGCACAGCGCCTATCATCCGACACTTGACCACATCCGCTTTCCGCCGGTGGCTGCGATGTCCCGGAAAACATCATCATTTGCCATCGTGATACCAACGCAGAAAAAGCGGATAAATTCCCGCATTGGAAAACAAACAGCCAGCTGTTTCGCGCAGATCGCATAAAGGGCACACGCACGGATTACGAGATCATCAAGCTGTAAATGGGAGGATCGTATGTCGAAGTATTGTTTCAACTATGATTCCGGCGAATATGAAAATATCGAAAGAGACGGTTTCAGCATCGACCAAGGCGAATATGTGTATAACTGGGACGACAGTGAGTATCGCCGAGAAGAGGAGGAAGCCGAAGAAGAACGCCGCCGGAATGAAGAAGATTGATAAATAAACACTGTGTGAAAAATTGCTCCCAAGATCAATTCTTGGGAGCGATTTTTGTTTATGCGGCAACTCAAGCATCTGTATTTATAAAAATAATTGCAGTCAAAATTTGCACCGCAGTAGACAAAGATAAGGGAATTACGAAAAAGCAAGGAGGAAATTAAAACTTGCAACAAAAAGTTGATAAATGCTGAAATCGCAGTATTTTTCTGCCGAAAACTGTTGATGTTTGGCGTAGAGTGTGGTATAATGATTTTCAATGATACAATGTACTAACTATAACTATTTATGAGGTGTAATACAATGGCCGCAAGCTATAAAAAATTGTTCAAGCTTCTGATCGACCGTGATATGAAAAAGAAAGAACTCGCCGAAAAAGCCGGCATCAGCATTGCCACCATAACTAAGATGGGCAAAGATGGCGCGGTAGTCTCCAGTGATGTGCTCGTAAAGATATGCACTGCTCTTGAATGTAAGATGGACGATATTATGGAGATCGTGCAGGAGTAATTAGGCGGTATACAAAGGATAGAAAGCGAAAAGGTTTCGGTGGGAGTTATGAATTATATTGATTTGTTCGCTGGAGCAGGCGGGTTATCCGAAGGGTTTACTTCTATTGGATTCAATCCGGTTGCTCACGTTGAAATGAATCGCGAGGCGTGCGAAACACTTAAAACGCGCGCCGTATATTACTATCTTAAGGATAATGGCAAGTTGGATGAGTACAAAAAATACCTTCTCGGAGAACTCTCCAAAGAAAAACTGTACTCAACGGTTCCTGAAGTTGTTCTTAAATCAGTTATACACCAAACAATGAGTGAAGAAAATATGCCTGTATTGTTTAATCTGATAGATGACCTGAAAAAAGAGCAACATGTAGAGCAGATTGATTTGATTGTGGGAGGCCCCCCGTGCCAGGCGTATTCACTTGTTGGACGCGCTGTAAAAAGCGATAACATGGTTGGGGATCCGCGAAATTATCTTTATAGACTATACATCGAGGTTCTGAAAAAATATACACCAACGATGTTTGTTTTTGAAAATGTTCCTGGTTTACTTACTGCAAATGGCGGCCAATACTTCGAAGATATGAAAAACGCATTCAAAGATGCGGGGTATACTATTGATCATTCTATACTTAATGCCAAAAACTTTAATGTTTTGCAGGATAGACGAAGAGTTATATTGATCGGCTGGAAAAAGGAGTTGAAATACCAATATCCCGTTTTTGAGGAAAAAGCATCCACACATAAAGTTGCTGATTTGCTTTCTGATCTTCCATCTATTCAATCTGGAGAAGAAAATAATAATTATGCCGGTTCTAAATTTAGTGCCTATTTGGAAGCAACCGGTATAAGAAAAGCTGATGATATTTTAACCTGGCATGTTGCCAGACCACATATTGATCGTGACCGTGAGATTTACAGAAAAGTTATAACAGCGTGGTTTGAGGATAAAAAACGAATAAAATACACCGATCTTCCCAAGGAACTCTGTACACATCAAAATCGAACTGCATTTTTGGACAGATTCAAAGTGGTTGCCTCTGATATGCCGACTTGCCACACAATGATGGCTCATATATCCAAAGATGGTCACTACTTCATTCATCCTGATATTAAACAGGCAAGATCGATTACTGTAAGGGAAGCGGCACGTATACAATCTTTTCCGGATGATTTTTATTTCGAGGGATCCAGAACTGCGGCATTTACGCAAATTGGTAATGCGGTTCCCCCTCTGATGGCCAAAGGAATTGCGATAAAAATTAAAGAAATGTTGGGAAAATAAAATGAGTAAGGATATATCTATAAACGAATTCTACTCGAGCTTTTGTGAAGAAATTGCATTGGCTCAGGATGTAGAAACGTATGGTTGGGAACCTCAAGACTTCTTTACAGCTGTAATGTTGGGCTATTTGGAAGACGCCGGAGAAATTGAAGATCCCATAATCTGTCCTTTCAGAGGGTATGGATTACAATTGAACGCTTATCATATTTCCGAGTCGTATGACGAGGTTGATATTTTTGTTAGCGTGTACAAAGAAAGCCCGGTACTTTCTTCTGTCTCCAGAACTGATATTGACGCAGCAGTAAAAAGAGGTATTCAATTGTATAGAAGGGCTACCAGTGATCTGTATACAGCTTTTGAGAAAGACAGCGATACATATGAGTTTGCAATCACACTGCACAACGAAAAGGCTAAAATTAAAAAAGCAAGAGTTATTGCCTTAACAAACGGAACAGTTAAAACTATTCCGTTTGAAAGAATTGATTTGGCAGGTGTTGAGGTTTCATTCTCAGTTTGGGATGTTGACAGACTTTATCGTTGTACTACATCGGGAAAAATGAGAGAGACGATAGAAATCGATTTTCTTTCGTCGTATGGTGTGACAATTCCGTGCATTGAGAATGCAACGTCAGACGTATACAGCGTTTATCTGGCAATATTAAACGGCGAATTTCTTGCTAAAATATATGAAGAGCATGGTCCCCGTTTGCTCGAAAGAAATGTTAGATCTTTTTTGCAGGTAAAAGGTGCCGTCAATAAAGGCATCAGAGATACCCTGCGTGATGAACCGGAAATGTTTCTTGCATACAACAACGGCATTTCTGTCACAGCTGAAAGTGTGGAAGTAGTAAGAGATGAGAACGGAAGACCGTCGATAAAGAAAATACGTGATATGCAAATTGTTAATGGAGGACAAACTACTGCCTCTATATACAATGCTTGGAAAGATAAAAAGCTTGATGTTGACCTGAGCAGGGTGTTTGTTCAAATGAAGCTGTCTGTCATTAGTACTTCTTCTGCTATGGATGAAATAGTTCCTAAGATTTCAGCGTTTGCGAATACTCAGAACAAAATACAAATGGCTGACTTCTCGGCAAACGATCCCTTCCATCGCAGGATCGAGGAGCTGTCACGTATTACCTGGACTCCTGTACAAGGCGGCCAAAAGCCCCAGAATTGGTTTTACGAAAGAGCTCGCGGTCAGTATGCAGATATGTTGTCTAAAGAGACAACCACCCTCAGGAGAAAAGCATACAAAGAAACGCACCCACTGTTCACAAAAACAGACCTGGCAAAGTATGAGAATACATGGGATCAAATGCCATATTTCGTAAGCGAGGGTGCTCAGAAAAACTTTAAGAAATTCACCATTAGACTGGCGGAACGAGGCAATTTCGTCCCTGATGCCAAATACTACGAGAGGTTAATTGCTAAGGCAATTCTGTTCCGTAGAACTGAAAAGTTGGTTCAACAACAGCAGTATGGTGGTTACCGTGCAAACATTGTCACATACACAATTGCGTACCTCTCTTATGTTACAGGTCAACGAATCGATCTTGATTCTATATGGAGGAATCAGTCTTTGACACCTGCTCTGGAAGAGAATATCGTTGAAGTATCAAAGTTTGTTCAGCATATGATTGTTACTCCTCCGGGCGGAGCCAATGTTGGTGAGTGGTGCAAAAAGCAACAATGCTGGAATGCAATTAAAGAATACTCTTATCAAATAACGGATAGCTTGCGCGCTGAGCTCGTAGATATGTCGGCAAGCCAATCTGCTGTTATTTCTTCATCAAGCAAAGCTTCTGCATCGTCATTGAATATTACTACAGAAGAAGAGCGCACACTTATAGATAAAGCATCAGCTATAGCTGCAGCAGAATGGTACGCGCTTTCCAAGTGGGCAAAGGAGACGGACAACTTCCAGGGCTGGCAAAGAAGCATAGTTTTTTCCGTTGCCCAATTGATTGCAAGAAATCACAAACCCTCTTATAAGCAAGCTGTACAGGCTCTCAAGGTATACGAAGAGGCTGTTCAGAAAGGGTTCAATAAACTGTAAAAGGAGATAAATCATGCTTTCGTGGAATGAATACATCGAAGAATTGCTGTCTACGCCCACAGTGCTGGATAATATGTCTTTACGAAACAACGGTAATGCTATAGCTGTTTCTCCTATTGTAAAAGCAAGTATTCAGATGTTGGAAAGCATGATTGAAACCGAGGGACGCCATAATGTTTTTGTGTTTCCAGAAATCAAAGAATTATTATATGAGTTTGTTATTTCGAAAACAGTTTTTAATGTTGCTGCTGGAAAGATCAATATTGCATATGATCTGTGCACGTTCAAGCCTGGACAGAAGTTGAAATACAAAAACTGCATTGTAGAATTTGATAAGTATGTAGAGAAAGACTATGATGGCGCTGAACGAGTATATATTAGGTTTTCGGATGGTGACAAATATGGCGTTCCTGCAAAAATTGCTCCAATCTTTCAACTCGCTGATGAAGAGGCGAAACGTTTCTCAAATCGGAAGACTTTTTTCAAGACGTATTCAGCCAAAAAAGCCATTGAAGAACTGGCTCTTTCACCTGACCGCAGGGATATTATTGATGCCTTGACGGATTACAAAACACACCTTGATGCCTCGATATTTTTAGTCACAAACGTAAGTGCAGCTAAAGAATACTTTGACCAAACATATATAAACGGAACACCACTGAAAGACGTTTTGCTGATTGGAAAAATACAGACCGACGGTAGTGTTGATAGTTGTTACCCTGGACAACTATCAGGTAATCCTGCAATCGTTTTGGCTTCTGACTTATATTCTGTCTTTAGAGCTATAGATCAGGGGGCAAAAGCACAATCAATTATTATCAATACTTCTCAGGGTAATATCGTTGAAAATCAATTGGATACTCTTGATGATTTAGCAAGAGAGGATTTCCCGATTTTGTGTTTGACTGATACAAGCAATTCTTTTGATGTGGATGTGCTTTTGGATCGTAATTATAATGTTTGGAGATGGGATGCAAACAGCCTGGTGGAATCAATACTCTCATCATCACTTCGGACAGCAGGATGCCGGATCCACAATTGTGCCGCACAAAATATAATCTATGAGCGAGTAGATAACATTGAGATTGATGCCGCACTTCAGCTTCTGTATTCTCACAAATCTGAGATAGAGGAACAAGGTGCAAATGTTATCGCTGTATACAACAAGCTTTTTTCGCTTCTCTTTACTTCTCTGAGAATTGCTGTTCCATTCGAAAGAAAAGAAATTGTACGTACCCAGAAAACATTGGAAGAATCCAAAGGGGCTTTGGAGCTTGAACAAAGATTTATGAGTCAGGATCTTTACAACGATCTTATGGGTGCAGTAAGCAATTTTGAAAAAGTTTTCACAATGACATTTCAGAATCCCAAAGTTTCCAGGATTGCAGAAATTATCTCTTCAAAAAAATATTCCTCGATATGTATTGTGATAGCGGATAAGCTCGATAAAATGCGATGCGAGGCGTATTGGAGAAATTATGGTGTGAGGAAGCACAGCCCTACTGTTGTACGGGTGCTGTATCCCCAGGAATATGCCAACTCTGATACTGTGAGATGTGATGCCACAATCGTAGTAGGCTGGCTGAACAGCAAAAATATGAAGAATGTTATTTATTGCTATGGCTCCTCTGAGTATACTATTCTTACATACGCTTGCGAAGAAAAATGGCGCATAGCACACACACGTTCATGGAACAAATCGTTGTCGAACAGCAGTAATCACAGGCTTGTCAGGAATTCATTCAGCAAAAAATCTCACACGCCTATATCTGACGAAAGATTTGTTGAAAAAGTACCGGAGTCTCGTCAAGCCACCTTTGACGAACTGGGCGATATCGAAACTCTCATTCAGCATAATACCTATCGACAGTATGGGGTTTCTGCTAACGGCCAGGATCAGATCGTGGATGCTTATCCAATAAACTTTGTCGGAGGATATCTTGCGTTTTACAAAGCCGGTCACAAAATTATCACAGTTACCGATATCATATTGGACGGCAAGGATAATGTGTCCATAAAGACGCCGGATTTACTTAAGATAGGTGACTTTGTTGTTGTCAGAGAGGCGCAAAGAGACATCATCCGTGATATTGCAGATAAGATTCTTGCGAACAGCGGAAAACCTCAGGCAAGGGAAAAGGCTCTTCTTTGGAGAGAGGCATTGAGTGTTGAAACGTTGTTTTGTGCATTTGATGAAATCTATAGCAAGCTACAGGCGCATGGTTGTACACGCGGATTCCAAACTGTAAAAAACTGGATTGAGGATGAAGATCAGTTTTCACTGTCCAGCAAAGACGACCTTCTTTGTATTGCCAAAGCTCTCAACGATGGGCTTCTGTTGGATTCTATCGATGAAGTATATGCAGCGGGTCTGGATGTTAAACGGGCTCATGTGAAAGCAGGCCAGTTCTTATCGCAAAGGTTAAGAGCTCAGGTCGCGGAAAGAATCGCTGAACATGGAAAAATAGATGCTTTTAACATTTGGGAACCAATAGAACTGCGTCTGGAAGATATCGGAAAGGTTATTATCCTGAAAATAATCGACACGAATAGACCGATTCAAATTGACAGTGGCAACACGAACAGATTGTTAACTGAGTAAAGGGTGTATATTAATTATGGCAAGAATGATTCCTTCGGTAATATCACCGGAAATAAAGAGTAACGCAGAGAGAAAAATATTTGAGTGGTTTAGAGATGATCCGGATACAGAAGGCTGGGTTGTTCTCCATTCGCTTGGCATTGCCAATCACAGAACCGTGTTGTACGGCGAGCTGGATTTCTTTGTTATAGCTCCCAAACTTGGCGTATTTGCCCTTGAAGTAAAAGGCGGGCGTGTCAGCTGCAATGAAGGAATCTGGTCTTTTACAAACAAATACGGTAAGACTACGTCAAAGGCAAGAGGACCGTTTGCGCAGGCAAACGAAGGTATGTTTAGTTTAATTGATGCGATTAAACTAAAATATGGCCAGCGGCATAAGTTGAGTAATTTGCTGTTTGGTACCGGTGTAATGTTTCCTGACATTGAATTTCAGGTGGACGGAACAGAAGGTGAACAGTGGCAGGTTTTTGATATGCGGGATGGGCGCGCGGTAAGTAAATATATACGTCGCCTTGCTCAGCATACTAAACATAAGTGGAAAGAACAGTTTGGCTTCTTCCCTCAGGACAAGCTGCCGGATTCTACAGATGTAAAAGAGCTCGCCTCTATGTTGCGCGGCAATTTTGATAAGGTTATGTCTATTGGCAAAAAAATTGCATACGCAGAAGAAGCGCTAATCAGTCTTACCGAAGAGCAATTCCGTTGCCTTGATCAATTAGAAGATAACCCCCGCTGTTTGATTCGCGGCGCTGCGGGAACAGGGAAAACGTTGCTTGCTATAGAGGAAGTAAAGCGTTCTGTAGTTCTCGGTCAAAAAGTTGCATTCTTCTGCTATAACTCGATGCTTGCTAATTGGCTGAAGCAGTTGTTTGATGATGTTGCTCCTGAAATGCGTCCGGAATTTGTAGGTACAATTCATTCATGGTTGCTTCAAATTGCTAATAGTGCCGGTGCCGGCATCAGACCTGGCGTTGATGAGTTGTCTGAATTTTACCAAAAAGAATTACCTCTTTTGGCCCTAGATGCGCTGGATTCAAACCCACTGTGTTACGATAAAATAATCATCGATGAGGCGCAGGACATCCTGGGGACTGATTCCTTTGAGGTATTGGATTCTGTTATAAAAGGCGGCTTGGAGCGAGGCAAGTGGGTAATTTTTGGAGATTTTACACGACAGGCCATATATCAAAACTCTGATCGCGTTGATAATATCATCGAAAAACTTGAGGATCGGACATCATTTATCAGATTTAAGCTTAAAATCAACTGCCGAAACACTAAATTTATCGGCGACGAGATTAAGTGTATAACAGGATTTGATAGTGCTGCTTACATATGGTCTAAGGTGGAAGGCACTCCCGTTGAACATCGTATATTTAATTCTCCTGAAGATCAGAGACAACAACTGGAGGAATTGATAAATAAGCTGATTTCGGATGGTGTTTCTGCAGAAAACATCACAATCCTGTCTCCATATAAAAGAGGAAATTCCATTGTGTCTGAGGTTTCCGGTATAAAAATAAAGGACTATACCCCCAGAATAGATAATGTTGTTTCGTTTAGCACAATCCAGGCGTATAAAGGGTTGGAAAACACTGTGATAATCATGACAGATGTTGAATCGTTTGAACATGAGCAGTTAATGTACGTGGGTCTTAGCAGAGCCCGCAGCGGATTATTTATTCTGGAATCAAATGGCGCACGAAAAGAGTATCTTAACATTCAAAGAAGGAGGTTTTTAGAAGATGGATACAAGACGTGAGCAAATAATTGATATTGTTCGTCGAGAATTTATCGGCCCGGATCCGATAAATAAACCTGGCATGATACAGGATAACGGCGAAGAAATTTTGTCTTCCGATCCTCCGCGCATCAGATATGCCGCAGGCATTCTCTTCCCTCAGAAAGTAAGCATTGACAGTAATACTGCGGATGATAATGTCGAAGTGATTGAGAATGATACGCCTGATATGTCCGGCGATTCAGAGCGTGAAAGACATGGTGGAACAAGAGAGTTTCTTGCAGATGCTGAAGAATTGATAAACCTGTCCAACGCATATCAGCAGTCTGCTATCAGTATGACTGCAGTTGTAGCGCATGGCGACAATTTGTCCGTAAATGTTTCAGCAGGTATGTATCACTCAATAAAGGTCGCTGACCCCGAAACAGGCGTGGAACGTGTTAAATATCCGCGCGTCCCGTTGTCGTGGAATAATAACGAAGTACCGCTTGAGCTTCCTGATGAATCATCAGGGATCAAAAAATATCGTGTGATGCATGGTGAAAAAGAAACCCATTTAATATTTGCGATTACTTATCGTTACAAATATGAAGAATATTCTTTATACACCTTTACTCTTCAGAATGAGTTGATTTGCGAGACCTCCATTAAGGATGAGGATTGCTATTTCCAGGTACAGTTCGATCTTTCCTCGGAAAAAGGGTTTCCTTCTGTGCCTGAAACTGAAAAACTGACCAATGACAGGGATTACCTGTCCAATCAGATGCTTTATAGGAATATAAAGACCTATGCCATTGGCCACGGTTGCGCAGCCGTATGGGATGAGAACG
>ENA-OPJD01000035-OPJD01000035.1-human-gut-metagenome-genome-assembly--contig:-NODE-35-length-25561-cov-2.034188_pt1 | contig 25561 bp, 25 predicted proteins | sample MGYA00241413_ERZ501656 | MGnify/ENA primary metagenome ERZ501656 (study PRJEB25962, sample SAMEA2042287) | human gut metagenome | biome: human gut; feature: human-associated habitat; material: faeces... | reverse complement strand
CACACTGGTACTTTTGGCAAGATTGGTGCTATTAGCTTCAATGGCAACAAGACCATCACTACTGGTGGTGGTGGTATGATGCTCTTCAATGATGAGGAGTTAGGTGCATTCGCAAAGCATATTACTACACAGGCAAAGATTCCACATCGTTGGGAGTTCCGTCATGACCATGGAGGTTACAACTATCGTATGCCTAATATCAATGCAGCTATGGGATGCGCTCAGTTAGAGAACATTGATAAGTATGTAGCAAGCAAGCGTAAGGTTGCTGCTGAGTATGAGGAGTATTTCAAGAATGTACCAGATATCGAGTTCTTCGTGGATTCTCCAAATACAGTTTCCAACTATTGGCTCAATGCTGTTATCTTGAAGGATAAGGAGGCACAGATTGACTTCCTTACTCAGACAAATGATAATGGCGTAATGACTCGTCCAATCTGGGAGTTGATGAATCGTCTGCCAATGTTTGAGAATTGTGAGAACGATGGCTTGGAGAATACTATCTGGTTTGCTGATAGAGTAGTGAATATTCCTAGTAGTGTAAGAATTTAAAATAAAATACTATGGTTAATTCTATTACTAGTAAGGCTGATAGTATACAGGTTGTTTATGATAATTATATAAATAACAAGTATATTGTAAATAGAAGATATCAGCGTAAGTTGGTATGGACACAGCAAGAGAAAGTTGCTTTTATAGATTCTATAGTAAAGAATTATTCGATTCCTTTGTTTCTGTTGGCTCAAAATACAGATTCTAACGGATTGACTCAATATGAAATTATAGATGGAATGCAACGATTAAATTCTATAGTTTCATTTATTGAAAATGAATTTGGTATAGAGTATAATGGTAAAATCTGTTATTTTAATGTAGATACATTGGCAAGTACACTGAATTTGAAGCAACAAGGAAAACTTGTTCCAAGAAATCCACAGCTTCCCAAAGATATATGTTTGAATATCGTTTCATATCAAATTCCTGTTTCTCTCATCATAGCTGATCAACAAAGTATTGAAGAAATCTTTAGAAGAATAAATTCGTTTGGAAAACAATTATCATCGCAAGAAATTCGTCAGGCTGGTGCAATCGGTGCTTTTTCTGATATGGTAAGAAAGGTCGCTTCTACTATTAGAGGTGATGTTTCCACGTCTGATATTCTTCCTCTGAACAGTATGAGAAATATAAGTCTTTCAAATACTAATTTAAAGTATGGTATTAATATTAGTGACTTGTGGTGGGTTAAGCAACATATTGTAACGGTTTCTAATATTCGTGTATCAAGAGATGAAGAATTAATTGCATGGTTACTTTCTTATATGATATTAGGAAAGTCGATACCACCATCTTCCAAAGCACTTAATCGTCTTTATCGCCATGATGCATTAGACAAAGAAAACAACAATCAGGCAGATTTGGTTGAATTGAGAATTAAAGAACTCGGTGCTGATAATTTGATAAAACAATTTTGTACAACTTTTTCTTTATTGTTAGATGCCTTGCATATAGCCCAAAAGGATTTTAGAACTTTAATTTTTACTGAAGACGAAGCTGAAGGCTTAGTTCGAACCTTTCAGGTCGTTTTTCTTGCAATTTATGAATTGCTTCATATTGAACATATGGTAGTTGACGATATGGCTGGTTTTGTAAAAAGTCTGGATGGCATTGGTGTTACGGTCCTAAAAGGAATAGTAAAGGAATATTGGAATGCAGAAAGTAGATTCAAGAGAATACAAGCGGTAAAGGGAGTTTTACGTTCTTCTTTCCGACAAGGGACTGGCTGTGACGTTGCTAAAGATAATTGGGTTATTCAAATTGATAATATATTGCGTCTTTCAACGATAGAAGGATCTCAATATGATTTTAAAGCAGGTTTCCATAATTTTAGAGATGGAAAATACAATGAAGGTTTAGTTCGTAAATGCGTTAAATTGTTGACCGCAGCAGTGAACAAAGAATCAAATACTTGTGGTTATATAATTGTTGGTGTTTGTGAGTCTTTAAAATCTTTTGAAGAATACAAAAGTTTTTATAATACGAGAAAGGGAACTAAATACCAGAATACAGATTTCTTTATTACAGGAATAGATGAGGAAGTTAAGAGATTTTATGGTGGTTCATTTGATAAATTTCAAAATGAGATAATAAATTTAATAAAAAAAGAGCCGATAGAAGAGAACGTTAAACATTATATTTTGACAAATATAAAGTTCCCTAGATATTACGATGTGACTTTAATGGTATTGCAATTGATGTCATTAGATAGCCCTGTAACTTATGATGATAAGTATTATGAACGCCAAGGTAATAATGCCGTAGAAGTTAAAGGTATAAGCGCTATTAAAGCTCTAGAATCTAGATTTAATAGATAGATAATATGAAGAAAGTTTGCGTTATCACGGGGGGGCGTTCTGAGTATGGGCTCTTGCGATGGGTGATAGATGGAATAGATAAAGATGAAGACCTGCAGCTACAGTTAGTAGTTACAGGTGGGCATCTTTCTCCTGAACAAGGACTTACCTATCAGGCAATAGAAGAGGATGGCTATCATATAGATGAGAAGGTGGAGATGCTCCTTTCTTCTGAAACATCTGTTGGTATCTCAAAATCAATGGGACTCTGTTCCATAGGAATGGCAGATGCATTCAATCGCTTGAAGCCAGATATGATAGTGGTTTTAGGAGATAGATATGAGTTGCTTCCAATCGTAGGTTCGGCCTTGGTTATGAGAATTCCGGTTGCTCATATATCTGGAGGAGATATCACAGAGGGAGCAATTGACAATGAAGTGAGAAATGCAGTGACAATGATGTCGGCTCTTCATTTTCCTGGTACTGAAGAATCTGCTGCTCGTATCAGAGCTATGCTTCAAAGTCCAGACAATATATATGTTACAGGAGAGACAAACCAGGATAATTTCCGCAAGATAGAATTGTTAAACCGCCATCAATTAGCAGAATCATTAAAACTTAATCCTGTTAAGAAGTGGATTTTGGGTACTTATCATTCAGAAACTACATTATCTGTGTCTGAAAATATCCAGCGAGTTAATAATCTTATTGCATCTCTTGAAAAAGAATGTCCAGATTGTGAAATTCTGTTTACCAAAGCAAACTCAGATATTGGTGGCAATTTGATAAACGATATTCTTCATCAACATGCGGAGGGAAAAGATAATTTTCATTTTGTCGCATCATTAGGGCAAAAGAGATACATTAGTATTCTATATCAAGTAATTATGATGGTAGGAAATTCTTCTAGTGGTATTTTCGAAACACCATTCGTTAAACTTCCAGTCTTGAATATTGGTGATAGACAAAAGGGAAGATTGATAACATCGAACATAAAATGTTGTGATGGAACTGAACTTGGTATGCAGAATGCGTTGAAAGAACTTCAGACTGAAGAATTTCATAATAAATGTAAGATGGCAGACAATCCTTATGGAGATGGTCATGCATCCGAACGGATAGTTGAACAGATTAAATGTTATTTAAATGATAGCGACACCTGATTATAATATAGATTTATCTAAGCTTCAGAAGAACTTAGCATCATTGCGCTCGGCTTTTGAAGTTTTATGGTCTAATTTCCAAATAGGGTATTCTTATAAAACGAATAACTTACCTTGGCTTGTAAAGTGGATGCATGAACAAGGGGTTATGGCAGAAGTTGTTTCAGAACCAGAGTATGAATTAGCTACTTATGTGGGGAATCAGCCTAATAACATCATACTCAATGGTCCGCATAAAGGTTTAAGCAACTTGTTGCTAGCGTTAAAAAACGGAAGTATAGTAAACCTTGACTCTTTTGCAGAGATTGATTTTATTGAAGAGAATATAAAGTCATTTACTCATGACATCAAGGTTGGTTTGCGCATTAATTTTGATTTGGAACGCGAATGTCCTGGTGAAACTATTCCAGGAGAAGAACCTGGACGTTTTGGTTTTAATCTTGAAAATGGTGATTTTGATAAGGCATTAAACCGCTTAAGTCATCTACAGAAAATTAAAGTTGTAGGCTTGCATGGTCATCATAGTACTCGTACAAAGAGCTTGAGAATCTTTAATAGTATAACTAAGCATATCTGCGAGGTAAGCAAAAAGATACCTGCATTAGAATATTTGGATTTAGGTGGTTGTCTGTTTGGTGATAAACCAGGTGCTCCGACCTTTGAAGAATATGCATCTACGATAGTTAGTGTCCTTGAAGCTTATCAAATCTCTAAAGAAGTACAACTTCTTGTTGAACCAGGTGCTGCATTGATAGCTTCACCGGTTTCTTATGTATGCTCTGTGATTGACGTTAAGGATATTAATGATAGAAGACTTGTCTTTACTGATGGTTCTGTAAAACATGTAGCTTCTCAAATGAAAGCCCCACCTTTTGTGTCTTCTCTTAATACTAAATCCAGTAATTTGAAAGAAAAGCAAATCGTTACAGGTTATACTTGCATTGAGATGGATCGTTTTTTGACTTTGGATAATCAACCAGAGTTGGTAAAGGGTGATAGAATAACGATATATAATGTGGGTGCATATACAATGTCATTGGCTCCATTATTCATAGAGTATTTTCCGACTGTTATAGTTACTGATGAAAATGGTAACGAGGAAGTTGTACGTGAGAAATGGACAACAAAAGAGTTTATTCAAAAAAGTAAATTTTAATTATGAAGAATCTTTTAATTCTTAGTCCTGGAAGACGTGTTGAGATTGTTCAATACTTTAAGGATGCTTTCCATAAGGAAAACCGAAAGGTTTATACTTTGGATATGAGCGATAAGGCTCCTGCTTTATATTTTGGTGATGAATATTTTCGTATAGATAAGGATTTTGCACATCTTAACCTCTATATCAACAAGGTTTTAGAGATTTGCAAAAAGAAGGAAGTTGGTGCTATCATTACTTTGATAGATCCAGAATTAGTTCTTCTTTCTCATTACAAGCAGGAGTTTGATCAACTTGGTGTAAAGCTTATACTCTCAAATCTTGATTTTGTAGAGTCCACTTTTGATAAGTTTGAGTTTTACAATAAATATAAAGGTATTCTTAAACTAGTAGAAACTGTTGGTTCGGCAGAAGATGCTTTGAACAAAATTAATAATAAAGAATGGGAGTTCCCTCTTTTTGCAAAATTGAGAGATGGAAGTGCCAGCATTGGCATTAAGAAGATAAATAGTTTTGAAGATATTGAAGAACTGAAGAGTGAACCAAAGAATATTTATCAGCCATTTATTGCAGGAAAAGAATATGGGGTTGATACTTTCTTTGATTTAAAATCAGGGAAGCTCGTCTCAATGTTTATCAAGGAGAAGCTAGCAATGAGAGCAGGAGAAACCGATAAGGCTATTTCCGTTCATTCTCAAAATGTTATAGATGAAGTCTTAAAGGTACAGAATATCAAAGGCCTTTATGGTCCTATCGATATAGATGTATTTGTATCTAATGATGGAGAAGTTTATATCAATGAGATTAATCCTAGATTTGGAGGAGGTTATCCTCATGCCTATGGATGTGGCGTCAATTTTATGAATTTGATATTAAACAATCTGAATGGTAATGAGAATCAGGTTTCTTTAGATTCGTACAAAGAAGGCATCATGATGCTTAAGTATAACGGATTATATTTCAAGGATACTAATGACTAATCAACATGTTTACATTATAGCTGAGGCAGGAGTAAACCATAATGGTCGACTCGATTTGGCTTTGAAACTTTGCGATGCTGCAAAAGCTGCCGGTGTTGATGCCGTGAAGTTCCAAACATGGAAAACGGAACTTATTATAACCAAAGGTACCAAGAAAGCAGAGTATCAGGAGAAAAATCTCAATAATGATGATGACCAGTTTACGATGCTGAAGAAATTGGAGTTGTCATATGATAATTTCCAGTTGGTTAAACAGCATTGTGATGAAATCGGTCTCCAGTTTCTTTCCACAGCGGATGAGACAGAGTCTTTAGATTTTCTGGTGAACCTGGGAATGCCTTTTATCAAGTTAGGTTCAGGTGATATCACTAATATTCCATATCTTCGCTCTGTTGCGAAATATGGAATGCCTGTTATACTTTCTACAGGCATGGCAAACTTGGCACAAGTTGCCATTGCTTATGATACATTGCAGGAGGTTGGTGTCAAGGATATCTCTATTTTACACTGTACAACCAATTATCCATGTCCTATGAATGAGGTCAACCTTCGAGCTATGCAGACAATGAAGGAAGCATTTAAATGCAGGGTTGGATATTCAGATCATACCATGGGAATTGAAGTTCCAATAGCAGCTGTTGCTATGGGAGCAGAGATTATTGAGAAACATTTCACTCTTGACCAAAATATGGAAGGACCAGACCATAAGGCTTCCTTGAATCCTGAGGAACTCAAGTCAATGGTATCTGCCATTCGCCATATTGAGCAGGCTTTGGGAGATGGAATAAAGCAGCCAAATGAGAGTGAAAAGAAAATTTCAAAGGTAGTTTTGAAACGTATTGTTGCAAGCCGTCCTATCAAGAAAGGTGAGATTCTTTCTGAGGATAATATGACCGTAAAGCGTAGCGACAATGGTATCAAGGCTTCTTATTGGGATGTTGTGGCAGGAAGAAAAGCACAACAAGATTATTCAATTGACGAAGAAATAAAACTTTAGGAGTATGAATTTTTTATATATTATTCCAGCAAGAGGTGGCAGTAAAGGTATTCCTCATAAAAACATTAAGTTGTTTGGAGGAAAACCACTCATCTATTATGCCATAGAAACGGCTCGTCAGCTTACTGCTGATGAAAACATCTGTGTAACTACAGATGATGATGAGATTATTTCTACAGTAGAACAAACAGGGCTTAAAGTACCATTCAAACGACCTGACAGTTTGGCGACAGACCACTCTTCATCGTATGACGTGATAATGCATGCTATCGACTTCTACGAACAGCAAGGAAAGCATTATGATGCAATCGTTTTGCTTCAACCAACATCTCCTTTTAGAAGTTTAGGTGATGTGAAAGCATGTGTTGAAAAGTATTCGCCAGACTATGAAATGGTGGTGAGTGTAAAGAATGCTTCTTCCAATCCATATTATGATTGCTTTGAGAGCAATAAAGATGGTTATCTTATTCCTTCTAAAGGTGATGGTAATATTAATAGAAGGCAGGATGCTCCAAAAGTGTATGAGTATAACGGTGCTGTCTATGTTATGAACGTTGAAGCCTTGAAAAAAGGTACATATAATCTTTTCCACAAAATAGGTTTTGTAGAAATGGATGATACTCATTCTGTTGATTTAGACACTATGTTTGATTGGAAGGTAGCAGAACTTATGTTAAATGAAGGCTTGGTGAAATAAGATGAATACAATACATATTATAAATAAGCGAGAATCACTTTTGTCTGCCTTAAAGGTGATAAATGACATGGTACAAGATCCGTTGGTTTTGTTTGTTGTTGATGATGAAAACAAAATGGTGGGTACCTTGACAGATGGCGATTCTCGCAGAGCTTTGATAGCAGGAGTTTCAGTGAATGACTCTATTGAGAATGTGATGCACAAAAACTTTAATTATCTTTGTAAAGGAGTTGATGATGATGTGCAGCATCTTCATGAGCAGAAACTGAAGAAGATGAAATTGATTCCCATTTTGGATTCAGATAATCATATTGTCGATATTGTAAACCTTGAAAAGTATATCACTCGACTTCCAATAGATGCAGTTCTTATGGCAGGAGGCAAGGGTGAACGTCTTCGTCCTTTAACGGAAAAGACTCCTAAACCATTGCTGGAAGTAGGTGGTAAGTGTATAATCGACCATAATGTAGACCGTTTAATTTCGTACGGCGTAGAGCATATAGATGTGACTGTAAACTATCGTGCAGAGCAGTTGGAGGAACATTTTGCCACTCCTCGTGATGGAGTTCAGGTTCGTACTTTCCGAGAGCCAAAGTTTCTTGGTACAATTGGTAGCATTAAGTTTGTAGATACATTCTATAATGATACCATCCTCGTGATGAATTCTGACCTTTTTACCAATATCGATTATGAAGATTTCTTCCTTCATTTTCAACAGAATGATGCAGAAATGTCGGTAGCAGCCGTTCCATATAATATAAGTATAGAACTTGGCATCTTGGACCTTGATGGCCGTAATATCAAAGGACTCTTAGAGAAACCGAAGTATAATTACTATGCCAACGCAGGTATCTATCTTATAAAGAAACGTGCTCTTGCAGAGATTCCAGAGAATACATTCTTCCATGCCACTCATCTTATTGAGAAACTTATAGCTCAAGGAAAGAAGGTTATACGTTATCCGCTTAATGGAACGTGGATTGATATAGGTACTCCACAAGAGTTTCAGAAAGCAAAGGATTTGGTAAGACATTTAAAAAAATAAGCAGAAACAAAATGTCTATAATATCGAGAATAAAATCGAATAAAATACTTAAATCAGGAGTAAATTATAGTATATTTAGTACAATTTCCACTCTATGTACTATGGTTATAGGCTTCCTAAACATGAGGTGGCTTGGTCCAGAACTTTTGGGCTTATGGCAGTCATTAACTGTTATTAATTTGTATTTGCCTTTTCTACAATTAGGTATTCAAAGTGGATTAAATTTGGAGTTACCATTAGCTTTAGGCGCAGAAGATAATCAAAGAGCCAAACGTCTTGTTAGTACTGGACTGGCTTTTGCAACTCTGTTGGCTATTATATTGTTTGTGTTGGCAATGATGGTTCTTTCCTTTATGTATTACAAAGGAGTAACTAATGACATATTGATTGGAACCTTTGCCATATTTGTTATTGCTATCATCTCGTGCTTTAGATTACATTTTATTGCGACATATAGAAGTTCTAATGCTTTTGATCGTTTGACAAATATCTACAAAATAGAGATTATTACCAAAATTATTTTGGTATACGCAATATATAAATATCACTATTATGGACTTCTGTTATTTAATGTTGGTATAGAACTCGTATTTACCTGTGGGCTATATTTGAAAGCACCATATAGGCATTTAAAGCCACGATTCTTAAAGGAAGATTTTAAGTGTCTCGTAAGACGTGGCGTCTTTATGACAATTTTTAATCAGATAAAGAATACAACTTCTAGTGCACCAACACTTATGTTATTGACTTTAGGGGGAGTTTCGTTTGTTGGTTTGTTTAATCCAGCTCTTACTGTACGTGCGTTAGTTAATTTGATTCCTAATCAAATAGCTCAATTTTTACACCCTCAAATGGGATATAAGTACGCTCAAACTCATAATGCTATTGATTTATGGCCATACTTTAAGAAGATAACAATATGGATGCCTATTTGCTTGATTCCTGTTGCATTAATAGGAATAGTATCTTGTCCATACGTTATTACTTGTTTTTTTCCAAAATATAATGAGTCAATAGTTCCTATCTGCATCATGATTGTGGGATTTATGTTTAGTACAACATTTTACACTCGCGGCTTCTTGATAACAATCAAAGCATATAAGTTAGTTATATGTCTTGAGTTGATGGATATGTTACTATTTGTTGGTCTACCAGCAATATTGATAAAGATGTATTCTGATAATATTTTAAATGCCATGTCTGCTGGACTTTCTTTGGGATACATTATAAGCTATTTTGTAAATATAGTTTTTGTTAAACACGAAATATTTAAACCAAAATATAATTCAAATATATAAATGAAAACAATAGCTATCGTTTCCACTCAATTACAATTCATTAATGCAGTAGAGTTTGTAAAAAAGAATGGAGCAGAGAAGAATACGCTTATCATTGATACGGCTAATAAAAAAAGAACAGAACAGTTGAAACGCATCATGGATTTGGACTTGTATGATAAGGTCTTTTCTGATATTTATTATACAAGTATATCAAATAGTAAAAATGCGTATATTGATACTATATACACAAAGTTGCTGTTATTCGCTTTGTCATTGTTGTATAGATACAATATAATTATCGTAGGAAATTACACTCATTTAAAGCATAAATATTTAGCACAAGTTGGACTTTTATTTAAAAAGAATGCTCAAGTTGTTGTGGTTGATGATGGAACCTTATCTTTCTTTTATCCAAAGATTAGAGCAAAAGAACATCTTACTGAAAAATGTAATAAATCTTATGAAAAAAGTAAATTTTATAGGTTCCTTTTTTGTGGTAATTTTAGGAGAGTTATTTCTTCTAAGATTAATTTCTATTCTTTATATGAATTAAAATTTTCAACAGCTGATGTTGTCAAGAAGAATAGTTTAGCTTATCTTTCAAATAATTTTACAACTGTAGGTGGCGGTATCGGATTTAAGTCATTTAGAAAAATAATAGTTGGTCAACCCTTATTACAACTTGGACTTGTATCAGAAAAAGATTATATCAATGCAATTCTAAGGATAATAGGTACGTGCGACCCTGACAAAGTTTTGTACGTTAGTCATCCTGCCGAAGATAGCTACCCTTTTTCATCTTTGGGCGTTAAAATAATTAAATCTCAATTACCTTTTGAATGTTTAGTTAAATTATTGGATTCTTCCGTGGAAATATATGGTTTCACATCATCTGCATTGACAAATGCAAAACTTTTGTGTCCGAATTTGCAGGTTGTGGCTGTTGATATAAGATCAGTGCTTCATGATAATTCTAATTTCATCGAAATATCATCAAAAATATATTCATCATTTAAGGATAATGGTATTTGTATAATGTCACTAAATTAAGATATGGGATATTTATATAATTTTATTTTGCAGGTTTTGTGTATAGTTTGGGTACTAACAAAAATCAATAATAAACATGAGTTGTATAAGCAGTCATATAATTCAGTAGGTAGAAGCCTATATGTTTTTTTTGCTTTGGTTTTTGCATATTCTTTATATACAGGATTTGGCGGTGATGATCAACGTTATCGTGATTTTGTAGAGGGTGGTTATGAAAAATTTTATATCCTTGATTTTTTTAGTATAGAAGAGTTATATGTACTGATAGCAAAATATACAAAAAGTTTTATTCTATGGAAAATCGTTGTATATGGTAGTAGTGTACTTTTGTCTATTTGGGCTATCAAACGCATGAAAGTTGATAACCTTTTGACTTTGTTAGTGTTTTCATTAATACCGATGTCTAGTTATGGTTCAACAAGAGCTGTGTTGGCATATAGTATCTTTTTATTAGGATATACTTTCATTAGTGAAAAGAAAATATATAAACAACTACTGGGTTTATTGTTAGTTTTCTTATCTTGGAGAGCACATTCATCAATGATTTTGCCAATTTTATTAACACCTCTTACATATTTAAAAATAACAAAGGTGAGAATATATATACTTATAGCTTTATTTCCTATTATGGTTATGTTGTTTAATAAATATTATGTCGTATTTTTTGCATCTTCAGCTATCGGGGATACAATGGCTGCAGGAAAATTTGATGTATATAATGATACTGGTGCAGGTACCGATGTATCTACGGTTGGAAGTATTTTAAGATTTTTGTTTGGATTTGTGGTAATTCCACCTATTTTTGTGGCAATTAAAGGTGTATATACTAAAACAATAGATGAGAAATTTTACAAGCTATATAAGTTGTTATTCTTAATGTTGTATGTATGTTTCGTTATATATTTTAGCAACTTGAATAATGCAACTTTCTTTAATAGGTATTTTACAATGATACCTTTCTATTTATATTTGGTTATATCAGGAATATCTCTAGAAAAAAACATTACACCGTATATTAGAAAGACTTATATGAACTATGTATTGGTTTATAGCTCTATATCTCTTATGTATGACCTCTATTGCTTTTATTTGGTGTAGAATTAATAAACTAAAAATGTTATGAAAATTCTATTAACGTCTTCATCTTTCAAGGGAGGTGGAATAGCATCTTATGCAGTGGAACTCATTGATTCTTATTCCGAGAGTTACGAGATTTGTGTACTTATAGGTGATGATTCCTTGTATCCATTGGATAAGTATAATGTTAAAGTGTATCATTATGATATGGCAGATACTTCAGAAAAGAACGCAAGTGAAGTTTTAGTGCTTATAAACCAAAAGATCAAGCCAGATGTGATAATTAATAGTTGCTCACGATTGATGGCGTTGTTGACCCCATTTCTTAACAATAATATAAAGGTTATAAATGTAAGCCATTCTTTGCGTTATGATGAGGCTGATTATGCTGGATTTAATAGTGAATATGCAGATAAAGTTATAGCATTATCTAATTATAATAAGGAATATTTAGAGCGTACATTTAATTGTAAAGGTAAAGTTGAAGTTGTATATAATTTTGTTCGTGAATTACCAAATCAACCTCAATTACTCCAAAATAAATTAAAAGCAAAAACTCCGGTCATTGTTTTTACCGGTGGAGGAACGGCTTCTAAATCTCCAGAGATAATATATAAAATAGTTATCGAATTGTTGAAGACTGATTTAGATTTTAAATTCTATTGGCTAGGTACGACAACACCTCCTTTCAAGAAAATACAGCCATTTAAAGAAATAAAAGATATATTGCCAAATGATTCTCGATTGGTGGTTACAGGACGTGTTCCAAGAGAAGAAGCTATGCGGATATCAAATGAAGCAAATATATTTCTAACCCCTTCTCGTAGAGAAGGATGCCCAATGGCTTTACTTGAAGCAATGCGAGTTGGAACAATATCTATAACGTCTGATTACAATAATGGATGTAAGGAAATAATTAAAGACGGATACAATGGTTTTGTTATTCCGCATAAAAATCTAAATGACTTTGTAGAGCGTATTAAAGATATTATTAAGAACCCTAAACAATACATGACAATATATGAAAATTCGTATAAAACGTTTCAAACTGAGTTGTCATTTGCGGTGTGGAAAAAAGAAATGGATGCGCTTATAAATGATATAAATTGTCAGCATAAAAAACGTTATGATGCCTTTGATTCTAACTTATATTTGTCAAATAGGAATAAGCAGAATAATATGAGTAAGTATAATATGCGACATCTCTTAATGCATGAATACTTGCCATCGGCAATAGATTATTGGAAATACTATGTAAAATATAAATTACAAATTAAATAATATTTATGAACGACAAAATTGATTATCTAAAGTACTTAGTTCACAAAATTACAGTAACTTTAAGTCCTAAAATTGAAATAAATCGATATTTTAAGAAAATTTTTGGACACAAAGCGAATTTGAAGAATCCACAATCTTTAATAGAAAAGATATATTGGATGCAATTGCATTGTGATACAAGTCAATGGTCATTGTTTGCAGACAAATATCGAGTTCGTGAATTTATAAAGACCAAAGGTTATGAGCATAATTTGCCAAAACTCTATGGGGTTTGGAAAGATCCAAGTGATATTGATATAACCTTGTTGCCAAGTAGCTTCGTTTTAAAAGCCAATAATGGGTGTGCATCGGTTATTCTTGTTAAGGATAAAACGGACTATCAATGGGAAAAACTTAAGTTGGAGATGAAAAGTTGGTTTAGATTTCCTTTTGGTTATTCTGGTTATGAACCGCATTATTTGAGAATTGAGCCGTGTATAATAGCGGAAGAGATGCTTGAACAGGATAGAGAATGGACTGAGTTGTCGCCAAATTCGATGGTTGATTTTAAATTTTGGTGTTTTAATGGTCATGTTGAGTCTTGTCTTATAACATATGGCAGATGTAAGGGGTCGTTGTCCATAGATTTGTATGACCGAGAATGGAATAGGATTCATCATAATCTAAAGAATTTTGGAGAAGAAAAGGTTAACGATGATATAATTGTTCCCAAGCCAAAATGTTTGTCTAAGATGATGGAGATGGCATCTGTTTTATCTGAGGGACAGCCAGAAATGAGGGTTGATATGTATATTGTTAATGGCAAGCCTATAGTAGGAGAATTGACGATGTCCTCGGGGTATGGTTATTTTACGGAAGATTATTATAATTATTTGGGAAAACTAGTAGATGTATCTTTATTGCAAAAAAGAAATGAAACTTTGTATACTATATAATTTTGCACAGCATTACCGCACAAACATTTTTACATTAATAGATAAAACATTTAATTGTGATTGGGTGTTTGGAGATGTGATGGGTGATGTCAAGAAGATGGACTATACTCTTCTTCATGGAAAAGTAACGGAGACTCATACCAAACATCTTTTTGGTGGATGGTATTGGCAACCAGGAGTAATAGGACAATTGTTTAAAGATTATGACCATTATATTCTTCTGGGTGAAACTCGTGCATTAAGTACTTGGATGTTTTGTGTCCTTGCAAGATTGCTTAAGCCGAAAAAGAAAGTGTATTTTTGGACACATGGTTGGTATGGAAAAGAAACATTTTTAGAGTCTTTTATAAAGAAACTGGAGTTTAAATTACCTAATGGTGGCATTTTTACTTATGGAAATTATGCTCGCGATTTGATGATTAAGGAAGGCTTTGATAGGGGCAAGTTATTTACCATTCACAATTCTTTAGCTTATGATAAGCAGATAGAGGTTAGAAAACAACTATCAGAAACATCAGTTTATAAAGATCATTTTGGCAACGACAACAAGAATCTTTTCTTTGTTGGTAGACTGACTACTATAAAAAAACTTGATCAGGTGTTGAAAGCAATGGTTATTTGTCGTGATAGAGGTATAGAATATAATTTGACATTTATCGGTGGCGGCGAGAAAACAGAAGAACTTAAAATTTTAACAAAGAATCTTGGACTTGAGAATCAAGTATGGTTTTATGGTCCCTGTTATGACGAAAAAGAATTGAGTACTCTTATTTACAGTGCAGACCTGTGTGTGGCTCCGGGAAATATCGGGCTTACAGCTATGCACTCTATGGTGTTTGGAACTCCTTGTATTACCCACAATGATTTTCCTTACCAAATGCCAGAGTTTGAGGCTATCAAGGAGGGTATAACAGGAACTTTTTTCAAACGTGACAATGTAGAGGACCTTGCAGCTCAGATAGACAAATGGTTTGAAACCAACGGTAAAAAACGTGGCGTTGTACGTAATGCTTGTATTAAGGAAATAGACGATGAATGGAATCCTTATTTCCAAATAGGTGTTTTAAAGAAAAACTTGAAGTGATATGTTTCCTATAGCTCATTATTTAAAGGGGATGATAAAGAATATATTTAATCCCCACATATCTGTTTTTTCCATTATTTCAACTAATGCAGATATTAACAAAACTGTTAATATTTATCGAGGTGTAAAAGCTAAGAATGCAAAGATTGAAGCTTATAGCTACATTGCTGCAAATACTGATATAGAAAATGCAGAGATAGGCAAGTTCTGTTCTATCGCAGATCATTGTCGTATAGGAATGAGCGGACACTCTTTACAATATATGTCTACGTCTCCCATCTTTACTCAAAAGATAAATGCTCTTCAAGAATGTTGGATTGACAAGAATATCTTTGAGCATAAATCAACTGATGAACGTGTTTATATAGGTAATGATGTTTGGGTAGGTTCTCATGTGTTAATTAATGGTGGTGTTCATATCGGTGATGGCGCAGTGATAGGTGCTGGTGCTGTGGTTGTGAAAGATGTTCCACCATATGCCATTGTTGGTGGTGTGCCAGCAAGAATAATCCGCTATCGTTTCTCACCTGAGGTTATAGAAAAACTCTTAGATTTGAAATGGTGGAATTATAATGCGAATATTTTGAAAGAAAATATAGACTTTTTCCAGAAAGAAAATATTACTGTTGATGATGTGGAGGAGTTTATAAAAAGAATGAAACAATAAGTATTTTAATAAGAATATGGATACTCCCAATTATCCCGTACATATAGACTTAGAAAAGCTTAAGCGTAACAATCTTGTTTGTGATGAGACATCCTTGATTCATCAGAGGCAATTTCTTGAAGTTATTACTATGACAGTGAGCAAGAACAAGATGCAGATGTCTTTGTAAATATCTCTTCCGAGCTGAAGGATGACGTTTAGCGTTTTATGCTGTTGTCGAGAAACAGAAGAGAGAGAGGATTCTCTTTTTTCAGATTTGACAGCCGTTCGATTGTTGAAGGCAATGGTGAAGTTTTCATCGATTATGGCAGTGGGGACGTTTATTATGTACTTCAACGTAGCTACAAATATATTGAAGTGCTGAATAGGAAAACCAAAACAATTTTCTCTGCGTCGTTGCAAGGATTGAAACGATGTAATGTGGTGGATTTGTCACATAGGAAGGTGGTTAACTTTGAAATAGAAAATAACAATGTTAGACTTTCAGAAACAGTTAGTGACATGGACTATATATAATCTTATTTACATGAAAAGAAAATGACAAATAATATAATCATGCAGTCAGAATTGCAGATATCTAAACGAGGCATTGATATGCCTCAATCTCCTATTCGCAAGTTTGCTCCACTTGCTTATGATGCAGAAGACCGTGGAATGAAGATTTATCGGCTAAATATTGGTCAGCCAGACTTGCCTACTCCGCAGAAAGCATTGGATGTGTTGAAAAGTATAGACAGGAAGACTTTGGAGTATAGTCCATCGCAGGGCTATAGGTCTTTGCGTCAGGCTTTGGTAGGCTATTACGACCGCTATCAGATAGAGCTGGATGCGGATGCAGACATTGACAAGACCGTAAATATTTATCGGGGGGGGAAGGCGAAGAAAACAAAAATAGCAGCAAATACTTATATTGCAGCCAATACTGATATTGAAAATGGCGAGATAGGCAAATTCTGCTCAATAGCTGATCATTGTCGTATAGGAATGAGCGACCAATCTTTGCAATACATATCTACATCTCCAATATTTACTCAAAAGATAAATGCCCTGATGTGGAGGAGTTTATAAAAATAATGAAGTACTTTTGAATATCGTATCTGATAAATAAAATGAAAAAATGTGATTTACATATACATACAATAGCGACTCCGTCTGATGCTACTTTTACTTTCAGCCTTGATGTCTTGGAGAACTATGTTCAAAAGATGCAACTGGATGTAATAGCAGTTACAAACCATAATATCTTTGAAATATCTCAATATCAAGAAATAAGAAGTCGTTTAGCAAATATTATCGTTTTACCAGGAATAGAAGTCGATTTGGATGGAGGACATATTCTTGTTATTGGCGATAATGATGATGTTTCAGTTGGGGATTTTAAAAGCAAATGCGAACAGATACATACTTTAATCCCTGATGAGAAAACCGATATTACATTTGACCAATTTCATGGAGTTTTTACTGATTTTTCCAAGTATGTGTTGATACCGCATTACGACAAATCACCGAAATTGAACATTGAGGTTATTCGCAAATTGGGTAGAGACATTTTGGCAGGAGAAGTGACAAGCGTAAAGAAGTTTATTTATATGCAAAAAGACGCAGCAGAACATCTGACACCTGTTTGTTTTAGTGATATGCGTATAAAGGACAATCTTACAGAAGACAAGTATTCAACTAATCATACATATCTTGATATAGACCAAGTAAATGTCCATTCTTTGAGGCATTGCTTCATGGATAAGACGAAGGTCACATTGTCAAAGAATAGTGGAAATAGCTTGTTCCAAGTTTTTAGTAATGGACAAATGCTTTCAACTAGGCTGAATATAATGTACGGTAAGAGATCTTCTGGTAAATCGTTTACTCTTAATAAAATTGCCGAAAGATATGGCGCCAAGGCAAAATACATACGTCAGTTTGAATTATTGAAGTTATCAGATGGAACATCCAATCAGTTTGATGAAGAAATTCGAGTTAGACAACAGCAAAAAGTTGATGGATATTTTCTGCAATTTAGAAATGTTGTAAATGATATAGTTCAGGTAAAACAGGAAGAGGATGAAATTTCGGAATTGAAAATTTACACAAAGGCATTAATAGAATGTGGCAATGAAGCTGGGCGCAAAGACGCTTTTTCCAAATCAAAGCTCTTTCATGCGACACTATTTAATAAAACGAAAACAGAAGAAATCGAAAAACTTATAAAAAGCGTAATTGGCTTAATCGAAACAATTACTTATAGGCATATTGTAGATAAATTTCTCCCTCTTGAGCATTTGAAGGCCCTTCTTAAAGAACTGGTTGATACGCATCAAAACCTTGTTATTGAAAACTATTTTATTAAGAGTTCAAATGCAATTATCAAGGAAGTTCGCGAGGCTCTACAGCGTAAATCTGCTGCACCTCGTATTCCAGATATCAACTTATATAATATGCTCGTAAACGATGTCAAAAGGCAAAAATTCATACAGATAGTAAATTCAATAAAGAGACCTCATGTGATAAACACAGAAAAAGTAGGTCGTTTTACGATACGAGTGCATACGCGACCTTATACATCTGCAACGGATGTAAAAGCACAGTATGGTAAACAATGTTCTTTAGTAGAGGCTTTTAAATGCTATGATAATCCTTTAACATATAAGAATAAACTTATAGAGGCTAATATATCCAGTAATCAAATATATAGAATGTTTGTGGCTGTTGAATATGACACACTCAATGCTTCAGGTCTAAAAGTCTCAGGAGGAGAACGTTCTGAGTTTAATTTCATACAAAAGATTCAGGATGCGGCATTGTCAGATATTCTTATTATAGACGAACCTGAGTCTTCTTTTGACAACATCTTTCTAAAGAACGAAGTGAATAAGTTTATAAAGGAAATGGCAGAAATGATGCCTGTCGTTGTTTCTACACATAACAATACGATAGGTAGCTCCATAAAACCAGATTATGTGCTGTACACAAAGAAATCCATAGTTGATAATAAACCTGTCTTTGATATTTATAGTGGATTGCCTACATCTCCTAAACTAATGGATGTTGATGGAAATGATGTGGAAAATTACAATATAACCCTTGACAGTCTTGAGGCAGGTGAAGAAGCTTATAACGAAAGAAGAGAAATATATGAAACACTTAAGAATTGAGAACAGACAGGGAGAATTCCTTCGAGGGAATGATTGGCTTGTTATAACGGAAATAACAGAAAATGACATTCTTGAATTAGCAAAAGTTGCTGTAAGCGAAGAGGATTTTGAAGTTGAACCGTATAATAATGATAAATTGCCTAATCCTGCACAAAATATTATTTACCAGAAGATTAGTGAGCAACTTTTGATATTAAGTGCAAGGAAGCAGGAATTTCTTGATGAAACTCGTAACATTTATCAAGATGCTTACAACAAGTATTGCAAAGAATAGAAGGACGAAAGAATTAGTTTTCTATTCATCCTTCTATTTGAAGATTTATGCTATGACAAGAAAACTTGAATAGCATGAAAAATTAAACCGAAGATTTGTACAAAAAAATCTAAGTCAAAACTTAATTCGACTTCTGTTTTAAGTCTTTTCCTTTGGAAAGACTCGCACTCCTCATTAGAGGTCATGCGCTTGAATTGAAATTTAATCATTCCATTCATTTTATAATGATTATCTATTTATAAATAGTAAGCAGAAGAAAGAAAAGTTGAACAAATAACAATATAATATGAAAAAAATTCTTATGCTTGGAGGTGGTTTCCTTCAAAACTATGTGATACGCAAGGCAAAGTCAATGGGATACTATGTTTTGTGTCTTGATGCAGATCCTAATGCTCTTGGATTTAAAATTGCTGATGAACATGCTGTTATTAATATTGTTGATGAAGACGCTAGTTTAGCCTATGCTCGTGAAAAGCAAGTAAATGGTGTATTGACAGCAGCAACTGACTTTAGTGTGTTGACTATGAGTCGAATTGCAGAAGAGATGCATTTACCTGGAATCAATTATAATTCGGCAAAAATAATTAAAAATAAAGCTTCTGTAAGAAAACTTTTATTTGAAGCACAGGCAGATGATACGGGATATTCTTATGAAATAGCCTCTATGGAGGCTATTAATGAGATTTTGCCTAAAATAAAATTTCCAATCATGATGAAGCCTGTAGATGGTAGTGGTAGTCGTGGAGCGTCAAAAGTAGAAAAAGCAGAAGACTTTGCAAAAGCGGCTGATTTTGCTATGAGTGGTAGTATAACCCATCGTGCTGTAGCAGAACCTTTCATTAATGGTAGAGAGTATGGAGTGGAGTCATTCGTTGATAATGGCGAGATACATGTACTTGCTTTAATGCAGAAGGATATGACACAACCACCTTATTATGCAGAATTGGGACATGCAATTCCTTCAGGACTTAGCGAGGAGGTTGAGACCAAGGTGAAGACGTGTGTTTATCGTGCAATATGCGCATTAGGCGTAAACCATGGATCTGTAAATATGGATTTGCTTATAACGAAAGACGGTAATGTTCATATAGTGGATATAGGTGCGCGTATGGGTGGAAACCTTATTGGCTCACATATCATTCCAACTGGTACTGGAATTGACTATATGGGTAACATGATTCGTGCAGCTGTAGGTGATGAAACAAACTGGAAACCAGAATGGCAACCAAGACCAATTGCAACAAAGCTGTTGGCACTTACTCCTGGAAAGGTTAAGAAATTGCCAGATTTTGATGAAATATCAGTGCGCTATGATGTACAGATAGAACATCATTTGCATGTTGGTGATACAATTACACCATATCGTACAAATTTGGATGGATGCGGATATGTGGTGGCACGCGACGTAAATGTAGACCTTAGTATGGCTTTAGCTGCTGATGTTAAAAAAATAATTGATAAAACAATCGAAAGAGAATAATTTTATGAAGAAACTTGCTATTATTGGTGCAGGAACAAGAGCTGAATATATAGCTATTGCTTGTAAAAATTTGAAAGTTGAGAGTCATCTATTTTCTTTAAATAATTGTGATCCAAATGTATTTTCTTTGGTGGATAAATACCATAATGTTGATATTTTCGATATTGACAAACTGGTAGAAATTTGCAAAAGTGAGAATATAAATGGTGTATGTCCTACGACAGAAATAACTATTGCTGTTGCTGCAAAGCTGACTTCAATTTTAGGACTCAATGGTAATCCGCAGGAAGTAGCTGATAGGATAACTAACAAACTTGCTAATAGAAGACTTGTAGCAAACGTGGACGGAATGAATTCTCCTAAATTTGCAGAGATTTCTTGCCCTGATGATGTAGATCGTTTTAGTTTTTCTTTTCCCATAATCTTAAAACCTGAGGCTTTTGCAGGTGGTAAGCAAGGAGTTATTGTTGTTCGAACAAAAGATGAACTTATTAATGCCTTTAAATTTACATCAAGCAATGTTAAGTCTCGTTTTAATGATAAGGTATTAGCTGAGGAGTTTATTATAGGTGGACAAGAATATAGCGTAGAAAGCCTTTCGTATAAGAAGAAACATTATATAGTACAAATCACACAGAAGGATTCGGATAAGGGTTTGCATTGTGTGGAGCTTGGACATCATCAACCTGCCGATCTTAGTCCAGAAATGTCTGTTAAAGTAAGAATGGTTATAAGTGATAGTTTAACAGCTATTGGACTTGAAAACGGACCATGTCATTCTGAAATAAAAATAGTTAATGATAAAATCTATTTAATAGAATTCAATGCTCGACCTGGTGGAGATCATATATCATGGCCAATGGTTGAACTGAGTACAGGTTATCCTTATATTGAAGGTGTCGTAAAAATAGCTTTAGATGAGTTCGAACCTATAGATTTTTCATCTTTGAAACATCGATATAGTGGTTTGTATTATGTAACAAAGCAAACAAGTTATTTGAAATCAATCTTTGATATTTGTGAACAATATCCTTGGTGTTGGAAAAAACATAAGGTGTCTGATACATTAGAGGAATTGACTCATAATGATCTTGAGAATATGAATTATTTCATTTATTCTTCAGATAAAGGAGATCCTGTAGTTGAATTATTAAATCAAATAGACAAGAATTAATATGTACATAAAAATTATCAAGCCGTTGATAGATCTTATTATTGCAATTTGTGCGCTACCATTTTTATCTATTATATATGTTATTATTGCTATTGCGATAAAATTGGATGATGGTGGTCCTGTTTTCTATATGGCAAATCGTATAGGAAAGAATGGGAAAATGTTCAAAATGTTTAAATTCCGTTCTATGAAGGTGAATGCGCCAATTATGTATAGTAATGATGGTAGTTCGTATAGCGCAGCAGATGACCCTCGTGTAACAAAGGTGGGACGTTTTATTCGTGCAACAAGTCTTGATGAAACTGCTCAATTTTTGAATATATTGAAAGGTGATATGGCTTTTGTTGGTCCACGTGGTCGAGGTGAAGATTCTATTGGTACGTTTGAAGAAGATGAATTAGACCTTATGAAGGTTAAACCTGGAATTACAGGGTACTGTCAAGCATATTTTAGGAATAGTGCTTCACCAAGAGAAAAACGTCTAAAAGACGCCTGGTATGCAAATAATGTGTCTTTTTTACTTGATTGCAAGATTGTACTTAAGACAATTGTAACTGTAATAAAACGTGATAATGTTTATACTGACTAAATTATGAAAATTATAACATTCGCTTCGTATTATTTTCCAGAATCTGTAGCTAGTCCATACCTTGGCGAGCAACTAAGAGAGGCTATCGCAGCTGCTGATATGAAGTTAGATTTGTTCGTACCAATACCAACAAGAGGTATTACGGAGGAACAGCGAATAGAGTATAGTAGGCGAAGAGTTGACAGGAAATACAATGATAAGATAACAATTCATCGTATTCCATTATTGAAAGAGCATAAGAATCCGTTGCAAAGAGCTTTCCGCTATTTTATTCAATGCGTTAAGTACTATTTTATAGGTTCTTTTTCAAAAGTGGGGAGAGAGGCTGATTTGTTGCTTGTTTCAAGTACTCCTCCGATTTTAGGAGCAACAACAGCATTAATAAAAAAACATAGAGATATTCCTTTTGTATATGACTTGCAAGATATATTTCCTGATTCTCTTGTCGGAACGGGACTTGCAAAGAAAGGTGGATTGCTTTGGAAGATTGGTCGTGTAATAGAAAATTTCACTTATAAGCATGCGGATAAGATAATCGTTATCTCGGAAGACTTCAAGAAGAATATTATGGCCAAGGGCGTGCCTGAGGATAAGATAGTGGTGATCTATAATTGGGTAGACCAAAACAAGGTGGTGGATGTGCCGCGTGAAGAGAATAAGCTGTTTGATGCTTACGGACTGGACCGCAGCAAGTTTTATATCACCTACAATGGCAATATCGGGCTGACTCAGAATATGGATATGCTGCTGGATGTGGCCAAGGAGTTGCAGGAAGAGTATGAGGATATTCACTTTGTACTGGTAGGCAATGGCGCATATCTGGACGAGGTGAAGCGCAAAGTGGCAGACCAACAACTGGAGAATGTGCATCTGTTGCCATTCCAGCCATACGAAGATATAAGCCATGTGTTCTCGCTGGGTGATGCCTCGCTGGTAATCTCCAAGCCCGGAGTGGGGGCGAACAGTGTGCCCTCGAAAACGTGGAGCATTATGAGCGCGAGCAGGCCTGTGCTTGCTAATTTTGACGAGAATGAATTGAAGACCATCATAGAGAACAACCACTGTGGAATATTCACCAAAGCAGGCGACAAAGACGCGTTTAAGGAGAGTATTCTGACGCTGTATAACCATCGTGAACTCTGTCAGGAATACGGACGTAACGGACGAAAGTTTGTTTTGGACAACCTGACGCGAGAGGTGGGAACACAGAAGTATGTGGATGTAATCAAAGAGGTTTGCGGTAAAAAAGCAAAGTAAAAATCTAAAACATTTTCTCGTCAAGAGCAAAGCAAGGTTGTTGTGCTCATGACGAGAAAACGTAAGAGGCATAAATCTATGTGGAATAGTTTACATAGTATTAGATGTGGTAGATTTAATTATCTGCGAAACAGCATATAGAGGGAATACGCTGACATGGCGAACGGTATCTTTGTCTTCTTTGTCAGTATAACAAAACTCTCCGAAATTCTCTAATGAACAACGGATGGCCTCGGTGATATGCTTCTCACGCATAAAAGCCCACAGACTTTTCATTCCACCTTGGTTTCCTGCTTTGACCTCAATGGGAAGAATATTAAGATGAGATGGAAGGAGATAGTCGATTTCTGCTAATGAATTCTTTGACAAACGAACCCAGTAATACAACTCGTGACGCAAGTTGGGAGTCATATAGTGGAGCATTTCCAAACCGGCTACAAGCTCTGCCATAGTACCTTTGTTGACAAGGTCGGCTGCTGTGGCTGTAAGTATTTGGGTGGTAAGCATGGTAGTGTCTCCTATTGTGATGCCCAAAAGCCGCAGCATAAGTCCACAGTCAAAGAATAGAATCTTGCGATATGAATTGTCTGCTTCGCTACCCAGAGGAAGTCCATTGGCACTGGTGTGAGTTACGGGAATCAGTAATCCGGCAAGAATGAGCAGGTTGAGCGCACTCTTGACTTCTGCTGTTTTATAGTCGCCTACTTTGGTATAGACAAATTTTTTTGTGGCTTGTACGGCGGCACTACGCAATATATGGCGAAGTAAATTGACATCAGCCTTTTTCTTGTATTTAGGAAAATCGTCCTCATAGCTTACAAGTATATCATTTTGAACTTCCTGACAAAGCAGGTAATCGTGGGTCTCAACCCATTTGGCAACACACTCAGGCATACCTCCTACAAGCATATATGTGCGAAGTAGACTGACTAACTTTTCGTGCAATGGCTCAGGAAGAGGTGATTGTGAAGATGCTGCATTACGAGCTTCGAGTAATATATCTTCTTTGTTGGCAAGAAGAAATTCATCAAAGGTCATTGGATACATAAACATGGAATGTATTCTACCTACGCCAAATGTTGGTAATTCTGCAAGGGCGAACTCTAATAGTGAACCTGCAGCAATAACATGAAGCCCTGGCATGTTCTCTTTGAAGAAACGTAATGACATGATGGCCTCTGGACACTCTTGAATCTCATCCATAAAGAGAAGAGTCTCGCCTTCTTCTATCCTTGAGCCTGATATTGCAGAAATCTGCATAACGATGCGATTGACATTTAGGTCTGGCATGAAGATAGCTTTATATTGAGGCTCCATCTCAAAGTTTATTTCTAAATAGTTTTTGAATTGTTTGCCTAAATGACGCACAGCGGAAGATTTGCCTACCTGTCGTGCTCCTCGAAGTAGAATGGGTTTACGTGTATCGCGTGAAGCCCATTCTGATAGATGTTTATCTATAATTCTCTTGTAGTACATGGTGACTCGTTAATAGTTGTATTTCAGTTGCAAAGATAACAAAATGAAATTATCCAAACAAATAAATCACCGAAAAATGAAATTATCCAAACAAATAAATCGACGATAATCGAAATTATCCAAACAAATAATTTGAACAATTAGATATTTATAATCATATTATGACAATGAAATTGCGTAATGTGCCTTTCTCTCCGCCGGATATGACGGAGGCTGAGGCGGCAGAAGTGCGTGATGCCATTTTGTCTGGTTGGATAACAACCGGACCGCGCACAAAGAAGTTGGAAAAGGAAGTGGCCGAATTTGTGGGTGTGAACAAGGCTGTATGCCTGAACTCGCAGACGGCTTGTGCAGAAATGGCGCTGAGGCTGTTGGGCGTAGGTGAAGGTGATGAGG
>ENA-OPJD01000016-OPJD01000016.1-human-gut-metagenome-genome-assembly--contig:-NODE-16-length-32210-cov-1.846587_pt1 | contig 32210 bp, 28 predicted proteins | sample MGYA00241413_ERZ501656 | MGnify/ENA primary metagenome ERZ501656 (study PRJEB25962, sample SAMEA2042287) | human gut metagenome | biome: human gut; feature: human-associated habitat; material: faeces... | reverse complement strand
AAATCGGTGCAAGCAAGAAAAAATCGCATAATTAGCAGAATGAATGGGCAGTCCTGAAATCGGGATTGCCCATTTTTAAAACAAACAGAAATACAAATCGGAATCCGTTGGAGGTGTGGAATGCAAGAATTGTCAAGAGATGAATATATTAGTGAAATCAAGTATTGTTATGAAAATAGTCGTTGGGAATTTTCATTTTATGCGGTTCTATATTCGTTTTTTTGCCAGTTTAGAACTGAACAAATTAAGTTAGTGCATTGTGCAGATTGGAAATCTCGTGGTGCAAATACCAGTTCGTTTATGAGTGCTAATCTTGAAAATTGTTCTATAAAGATTACTGGTAATGATGGAAAAAAATATATTGGTGGAATACCAGATTTTCAATTTGTTCCATCGCAATATTCCTACGAAAACCCTTATAAAGCAAATGCGTTTGTAGAATTCAAAAGACCAATATTTTCTGATGAAGGTGTCTATATACCTTTGAAATATAAGAAGACTTCCGAAATTGAACATCAATATAAAAATTGTAATAAAATAATATTTACTGATGGAATTTCTTGGTATTTTTTAGAAAATCAGAAGATTGATATTCCAGAGAATCCAGTTAATCTAGTTGATAATCCTGATAATTGGAATATTTTAAAAGAGAAAATTGCAAACTTTATAAATAAGAATTAAATAACAAAAGAAAAATTTGTATCGGCTTATTGAATAAGCAAAATTTTCGGTTTTTTTAACCTGCCCTTTGAGAGAGGAGAAAGCCTTTTCTCAAAGGGCTTGTGCAATATTGAATATTATGTTAAGATACATAGTATAACGAATGGGCAATTCCAATCGGGATTGCCCATTTTTTAAAATGAATGGAAATGCAAATCGGTATTTAATGCTTAACGAGGAGGAATAAACATGGCGAAGAAAGAAGAAAGATTTGAAGTTATATTTAGAGATGGAAGTTCGCTTAAAGATGAAGGGATTCGACAAATTCTTGTAGATAAGGAGACTGGAGTTAATTATCTTTGTTGGAAATCTGGATACGGGGCTGGTATTACACCTCTTCTGGATTCTGAAGGAAAAGTCATAGTTACTAAGTAAAATTAAAGTTTGTAGAATTAAGAAAACCGGAATTTGTGGAGGATATTAAAATGGCGCAGATAATATGGGATGGCAATAAAAACTGGGAAAACGTTTGGGACGGTAAGCAGCCGTGGGACAGAGAGATTGAAGAAAAAATCATTCCTGAAAATGCAGTTCTAATTGACAGACCAGATGACATAATTAAAGCATCAATTCCATACATGATTATCCCTTGTATTGTATGCTTTGTTGCAATTTTTACAAAAAAGGCGCAATCAGATGAATTTATATTTAATTTATGGTTTATGCCGCTGTCATTTATTATTGGCTTTTTTGTTGCGATGCCGTTACATGAATTTCTTCATGCTATAAGTTATCCAAAGGGGGCAAAAGTTTATATAGGAGTATCTCTAAAACAGTTGAGAGCATATGCTGCATCCTCAGCAGCACTTAGCAGAGGACGATATATAATGATGTCATTGGCACCTTTGATTCTGGGGATAATCTTTCTTGCTGTTTTCGTGGTCTGCCCGATTTCAATGAAGTGGTTGATGACAATATGTGTAGTTCCTTCGTTTATGGGACTAATTTCTCCAGCACCCGATTATATGGATGTTTTAATCATATTGCGAAAGGTACCGAAGGGGGCAATGATTCAGGCAACAGAAAATGGATTGGTTTGGTATCTCTAATACGACAGATTCCAGTTTGTCGAACACATGAAAATTTGAAGTTTCGTAAGGATTTTTAAAACTGTCTCATTGTATGGTTTCGTTTATTAAGATATGATTGGCTTGGAGGTGATACTTATGGCAAATGAAGATAAAAAAGATTTTAATGCTATGCTTATGGATAGCAAGGATATGCCTAAAGTTCAAATAATAACAGATGAAAAGAGCATTGAAAAATATGGTGGAGATAAAATGTACTTTGCCCCACCTATTGACTATGACAAAGTAATGCGACTTGTGCCTTGTGGTAAATTGCTTACTGTAGGTACAATAAGAGATTACTTTGCTAAACAAAGCGGTGCTGATTTTACAGAGCCAATCACAGCTGGAATTTTTGTTTCAATAGTTGCATGGGCGAGTTATCAGCGTGCAGAAGATAAAACCCCTTATTGGAGAACATTAAAAGCAAAAGGGGAATTAAATGCAAAGTATCCTGGAGGAGTTGAGGCACAAAAGGAGATGCTTGAGAAGGAGGGACATACTGTAATACAAAAAGGTAGAACCAATATTAAGTATTATGTTAAGGACTACGAAAAAGCATTATTTACATTGTGATAGATAATGTGAAAATTCCAGTTTGCCAACTTGCCTTTTGAGAGAGGAGAAATCTTTTCTCAAAGGGCTTTTTATTTGAATTGACTTTAACATATCAAATGTTATAATATAAAAAAACAATAAATTAAATAAGGGTATTGATATGAAGATATATGAAGCGGCTGAAAGAACACCGCAGTTATCGGAAAATCTGTTAAATGTTTTGGAAAACTCTGTTCGAGCTATGCATCATTTTTTATCTGATACAGAGGTAAAAGCAAATTAAAAAATATGTTTCGCAGGCTTTGAGTAAGGTTGAGCATTTAATTATTGCCGAAAATGAATTTAATAAAATTATCGCATTTATGGGGCTGAAAACAATAGGCTTGAAATGTTGTTTATTTGTTCGGCAGAAAGAGGAAAAGGTATTGGCAAGCAACTTTTGAAATACGGTATTGAAAAATTCGGTATAAAAGAAGTTACCGCCAATGAACAAAATCCGCAGGCGGTAGGATTTTATAAACATATGGAATTTGTAACATATAAAAGAACCGATTATGATGAAGAGGGAAATCCGTATCCTCTTTTATATATGAAAATAGTTTAATAAATTCAAATTATATGAATGGGGATATGGAAATGAGTACATATTGTATGAAAAGCAAAAAATATCGGAAACCGGTTTTGATTTTAACGGTTTTGTTTTGCGTAAGTCTTACGGGCTGTACAAAGATATATAACGGAACAGATGAACTTACAGAAAAAGCCCGAAAGGAAATGCCTGTTTCGGATTTTGAAACAACGGATATACAATATGCTGGAATGAGTGTTGCCGATAATAAGGCTTTGGCTTGGTTTATTTCAGGCAATGAATATCAGGCACATTATTATCTCCCGATGGAAGTAGAAGTAAAAGGCGACGATAAATATTCGTTTGTCAGAACTTATAAACCTATGAATGGCGAAACCGATAATATCGCAATCCTTAATTGGAACGGCGGATATTCATTTGTAGTAAATAATTCCGATTGTGCGTCGGTTAAAATTACAGGGGAAAACGGTATTTATGAAGAAAAAGTAAAAGAAGTTCCTTATGTGTTTTATTATCCGTCAATTCCGTCACAGTATGTTTTTCTTGGTTCCGACGGAAATGAATTAAGTTAATAATTTTACTAAAAAAACAGCTTTTTGAGATATGTATTATGTATTTCTCAAGAAGCTGTTTGTATTTGAAAGAAAATTTTTGCACAGTACTGTTTTTTGTATACCTTATATGTTATTATTAAAACATATAAATTACGAACGGCAGGTGACCTTTGATGTATTTGGACACTTTTACATTACCGATTGATTTTGAAGAACCGATGATTCAAAAACAATGTGAACGCAACGGCGGCATTTACGGTTATATAGATAACACATACCCGTGCAGAATGTTCGGAAATCGTGAACTTTATGAGATTTCATTTAAAAATGTAACAATTTTTTACGGCGGCAACGGTTCGGGAAAAAGCACACTTTTAAATCTTATTGCTCAAAAACTTGAGCTAAACCGCATCGCTCCGTTTAATTCAAGCGAATTATTTGATGAATATGTAAAAAATTGTGAGTATTCTCTCGGCTACGATGATGAGGGGTTCAAGCACAAAATACCTGACGGCAGTCGTATTATAACAAGCGATGATATTTTTGATTATATGCTCACTATTCGTACAAATAATGACGAAATTTCCGAGAAAAAGGACATTGCCCGTGATGAGTACGGTGCTTTAAAGTATGGCAAAAGTATAAGGTTCAGCGGAATGGACGATTACGAGCAGTTTAAAATGCAGGTTATGTCACGCAGGAAATCGGTGTCACGCAGAAAGTTTATTGAAAAAACTGCGGGCAAGGAAACCGAACTTTTCAGCAACGGAGAAACTGCTCTGAAATACTTTAAAACAAAGCTGAAAAATGACAAGTTGTATTGCCTTGACGAACCCGAAAACAGTATGTCGGCAAAAATGCAGTTAAAACTTGTAAAAATGCTTGAAGAACTGACCCGATATTGCGGCTGTCAATTGATAATTGCCACACACTCGCCGTTTTTGCTTGCTATGGACAATGCAAAGATTTATGACCTCGACTCAAACCCGGTTGAAGTAAAAGATTGGTGGGAACTTGAAAATACAAAGATTTACTATGAATTTTTCAAAAAACACAGCAATTTTTTTGAAAATGATATATAAATAAACAAATATAATCTTTTGTATATTCGTGTTCTGAATAATAAAAATTTTCCCATAAATCTCTTGATTTTTGCGGTCAAGAGGTTTATACTATGTAAAATTTATCTATGCGGAAAGGGATTTGTAAATGAGAATTGAAAAAATAAAATCTCCGTTTGACAATTTAATGCTCGAAGTTGCTGTTTCAGAAACGAAAACACAGCCAAAGGCTATAGTTCAGTTTTCACACGGAATGTGCGAGCATAAAGAACGATATTTTGAATTTATGAATTACCTTAATGATAACGGCTATGTATGCGTTATTCACGACCATAGAGGTCACGGCGCAAGTGTGATAAACGAGGGAGAATTCGGCAATTTTTATACAGAGGACATCAGTGCCGTTATAGATGATATGCACGCTGTAACCGAATATATAAAGAAAAATTATCCAAATCTGCCGTTATATATTTTCAGCCACAGTATGGGCACACTTGTTGCGAGAAATTATATGAAAAAGTATGAAAAGGAAATTGACAAAATTGTTCTTTGCGGCCCGCCTACCCATAACGGCAATGCAGGTTTCGGGCTTTTTCTTTCAAAAATTTTAAAACCTTTTTACAAAGAGCAGGCGCCCAATAAATTGCTGAACAACGGAACTTTTATCGGATACAACGAAAAGAATGCCGAACCTAATTCTTGGATAACGGAAAATAAAGACAATGTCAGAGCGTATAACGAGGACGAGCTTTGCGGTTTTGTGTTTACCACAAACGGTTTTATAAATCTGTTTAAACTGCAATTAAGCGCATTTGATTCGGATGATTGGGAAGTTTATAATAAAAGATTACCGATTTTTGTAATAGCAGGTGAAAATGACCCTGTTATTCAGTCAAAAAAGAAATTTAACGCACTTATAGTTTTCTTAAAAGAACTCGGCTATGCAAACATCAGCCAAAAACTGTATAAAAACAATCGTCACGAAATTCTTAACGAGAAAAATAAATCGGATATTTACAAAGATATTCTGAATTTTTACGAAAATTGAAAAAATGTATTGACATATTATTTTTGCAATGTTAATATACTGATAATATTTAGACAAAAGCATTGATAAGGAGGAGTACTTACTTTTTGACTCTGCAGAGAGGGAATGGTCGGTGAAAATTCCCGTGGCAGAAGTAAGGAAGGTAGCCTTTGAGCTTTGAACCGAACAAAGTTATTTTCAGTAGGCTTCAACGGCAGTTCCCACCGTTATAAGGGAGGCAATATCGGATAATTTGATTATCCCGCATTGTTTAAGTGCAGAAACTGTATTTCTGAATTTAGGTGGTACCACGGATTTTATTCGCCCTAAGCTTTTTGGCTTGGGGCTTTTTCTTTTGTCTGAATGTTAAATCTATTTTAGCGGAGGATGCAACTGTGCAGACAAAAATTGATTTAAAAAAACTAAGGCTAAGACCGTACAAAAAATGTGACGCAAAATTTATTGTGAAGTGGAGCAAAGACGAAGTTGCTTTCAGAAAGTGGTGTTCTGACAGGTGGCAGACATATCCGATTACCGCCGAAGATATGAACAGAAAATACTGTGATAATAACGGCGACTGCATTGATGAGGATAATTTTTACCCTATGACATTAATTGATAACAACACTGTCGCAGGTCATCTCATTTTAAGATTTACAGATAAAGAACGAACAATATTACGCTTTGGATTTGTAATTACGGACGATTCTAAAAGAGGATTGGGATACGGAAAGGAAATGCTCAGTCTTGCGCTGAAGTATTCGTTTGAAATATTGAAAGTCAATAAAATTACTCTCGGAGTTTTTGATAATAACCTTGCGGCTTATCATTGTTATAAATCCGTCGGATTTAAAGAAATTGAAAATGAAAACAAGGAAGAAAACTGCTTTTGCGGTGAAATATGGAGTGTTTCCGAAATGGAAATGACAAAAGATGATTATTTTAATAAAAGGTAAATTTATTGCACACCTATGAAAGAAGTAGTATAATAAATTTGTTGATTATTGCAAAAAATATTAATTTTCGGAGTGATAGTTGTGAATATAAGAAGAGCAGAAGAAAAGGATATTGCGCAGATTGAAGAATTGCTTTATCAGGTGCATAAGGTCCATTCGGACAAAAGACCTGATTTATTTATTCCGGGTTCAAAAAAATATACAACAAACGAATTAAAAGAAATTTTAGCGGATGACGAAAAGCCTGTTTATGTTGCAGACAATGACGGAGTAATTTTGGGATATGCCTTTTGTGTTTATCAAAGACATTGCACAAAATCAAGCAATTACACAAGTCTTTATATTGATGATTTATGTGTTTCCGAAAACTCAAGAGGTCTAAAAATCGGTACACGGCTTTATGAGTATGTACTTGATGTTGCCAAGAAAAACGGCTGTCATAATCTTACCCTTAATGTATGGGAATGTAACGAATCCGCCAAGAAGTTTTACGATAAATGCGGATTGAAAATTCAGAAATACGGTATGGAGCAGGTGCTTGATTAGTTATAAAGTTATTGAACAAAACTGTTGGTAAAGGTGAATTTTAGAAAGAAAACAATATCTTAAGGTTCCAAGGTCACTGACCTTGGTCGTTTGGGGAAATTGGATACTTAAGGGAAAAGGGCATCGAAAGCCCTGTTCCCTTAAGCGTGCTTTCTTTTGGAGCTTTTCTTTTCACGCAAAAGAAAAGCGGAATCGGTAGGCATTTTAAATTAAGCAAATGCATATTAAAGGGAAAATACTTTAATCTATGATTTTAAATTATCTTACTCTGTTCCTTTATAAAATACAGGAAATGTTACTTACTAACTTGATTTTATGCACTTATTGTGCTAAGATTATATTACTAAACAGTTTTCACACCTGTTGTTTAGAATAAAGCTTATAGAGGTAAATCGGTGCGGTTTTGCATTGATTTATTAACAATTATAAAGTGAGGATAATAAAATGAAAAGTGATGTAATTAAGGTTGGTGTTAATGCCGCACCGCAGCGCTCACTTCTGAACGCTCTCGGTCTTACTGAAGAAGAAATGAAAAAACCTCTTATCGGTATTGTCAGCTCTAAGAACGATATTGTTCCGGGACATATGAATATAGACAAGATTGTTGACGCTGTAAAGCAGGGTGTTGCTCTTGCAGGCGGTGTTCCTATTGTTTTCCCTGCAATTGCTGTTTGTGACGGTATTGCTATGGGTCACGAGGGTATGAAGTATTCGCTTGTTACCCGTGAACTTATTGCCGACTCAACAGAGGCTATGGCAAAGGCTCATGCATTTGACGCTCTTGTTATGGTTCCTAACTGTGATAAGAATGTTCCGGGTCTTTTAATGGCTGCCGCAAGAATTAATGTTCCTACTGTTTTTGTAAGCGGCGGTCCAATGCTCGCAGGTCATGTAAAGGGTAAAAAGACAAGCCTTTCAAGTATGTTTGAGGCTGTAGGCGCTTACACGGCAAACAAAATTTCTGCAGAGGAACTTTGCGAGTTTGAGAACAAGGCTTGCCCGTCATGCGGTTCTTGTTCGGGTATGTACACAGCAAACAGTATGAACTGCCTTACAGAGGCTATCGGTATGGGCTTGCAGGGTAACGGTACAATTCCTGCCGTTTATTCAGAGAGAATCAAACTTGCTAAACACGCAGGTATGAAGGTTATGGAACTTCTCGAAAAGAATATCCGTCCGCTCGACATTATGACAGAAAAGGCATTTATGAATGCTCTTACAGTTGATATGGCTCTCGGTTGTTCAACAAATACAATGCTTCACCTTCCTGCTATCGCTAAAGAGGCAGGCGTTAAACTTAACCTTGATATTGCAAATGAAATCAGTGCAAAGACACCTAACCTTTGCCACCTCGCTCCGGCAGGTCATACATATATGGAGGACCTCAACGAGGCAGGCGGTGTTTACGCTGTTATGAACGAACTTACAAAACTCAATCTCCTTAACACAGACCTTATCACAGCTACAGGCAAGACTGTTGCAGAGAACATTGAGGGCTGCGAGATTAAAGACACAGACATTATCCGTCCTGTAACAAATCCGTACAGCACATCAGGCGGTATCGCCGTTCTTAAGGGTAATCTTGCTCCCGATGGCTGCGTAGTTAAGAGAAGTGCAGTTGCTCCTGAAATGTTACAGCACAAGGGCAGTGCAAGAGTATTTGACTGCGAGGAGGACGCTATTGAGGCAATTCACGCAGGCAATATTAAGCCTGGTGATGTTGTTGTTATCCGTTACGAGGGACCAAAGGGCGGCCCTGGAATGAGAGAGATGCTTAACCCTACATCCGCTATTGCCGGAATGGGACTTGGAAGCTCTGTAGCACTCATCACAGACGGACGTTTTTCAGGAGCTTCAAGAGGAGCTTCAATAGGTCATGTTTCACCTGAGGCCGCAGTAGGCGGACCGATTGCCCTGGTTGAAGAGGGAGATATCATAAAGATTGATATTCCAAACATGAAGCTTGAGCTCGATGTGTCAGACGAGGTGCTTGCTGAGCGTAAGGCAAAGTGGCAGCCAAGGGAGCCGAAGGTTACAACAGGCTATTTGAAGAGATATGCAGCACTTGTTACATCAGGAAACAGAGGAGCCATCCTTGCACTTCCTGGAGAGCAGAACGCGTAGTATATATTTTGATAGAAAATTCAGTACGAATAAGGCTTTTACCTATTATCGTAAAGGATTCGTATAAGAAAAAGAGGAATACAAGATGCAGTTAACAGGATCACAGGTTATTATAGAATGCTTAAAAGAACAGGGTGTTGACACAGTATTCGGTTATCCGGGAGGAGCCATCCTTAATGTCTATGACGAGCTCTACAAGCATCCGGAGATTAAGCATGTGCTGACCTCACATGAGCAGGGAGCAAGCCATGCGGCCGACGGCTATGCGAGAAGCACCGGAAAGGTTGGCGTCTGTCTGGCTACAAGCGGACCGGGGGCGACAAATCTGGTTACAGGAATTTCGACAGCATACATGGATTCGATTCCAATCGTCGCAATCACATGTAATGTCGGAGTCTCGTTACTTGGAAAGGACAGCTTTCAGGAGATAGATATTGCCGGAATTACAACGCCTGTAACCAAATACAGCTTTATTGTAAAGGATGTAGAGAAGCTTGCAGATACAATACGCAGAGCCTTCGATATAGCAAGAAAAGGCAGACCGGGTCCTGTGCTTGTGGATATTCCAAAGAATGTTACGGCAGATCTGGTAGAGTACACCAAACAGGAAATCAAGCTTCCTGAGCGTGAGACAGAAACAATTACAGACAGTGACATTGATAATGCAATTGAACTCATAAAAGCATCTAAAAAGCCATATATATTTGTAGGAGGCGGAGTGGTTCTCTCCGGAGCAAGCAAAGAGCTTAAGGAATTTGTGGACAAGGTGAATGCACCTGTTTGCGATACGCTCATGGGCAAGGGTGCATATGACGGCACAAGTGATAACTACACAGGCATGCTTGGTATGCATGGCACAAAGACATCAAACCTTGGAGTTTCAGAGTGCGACCTTTTGATTGCGATTGGTACACGTTTTTCGGACAGAGTGCTTGGCAATCCTAAAAAGTTTGCAGACCAGGCCAAGATATTACAGTTTGATGTAGACGCAGCAGAGATTAATAAAAATATCCGTGTTACATCGAGTGTTATAGGCGATGTGAAGGAAATACTTACACGCATCAACAAAAAGCTCACACAGCTTGACCACAATTCATGGGTTGAGCATGTGCTTGCATATGCAAAGACTTTTCCTCTTACATATCACAAAGAGGGACTTAGCGGACCATTTGTTATTGAAAAAATCTATGAAATGACAAAAGGAAATGCTATAATGGTTACTGAGGTCGGTCAGCATCAGATGTGGGCAGCCCAGTATTACAAATACAGCAAGCCGAGAACTCTTCTTACATCAGGAGGTCTTGGTACCATGGGATACGGTCTCGGTGCTGCAATCGGTGCCCAGACAGCTAATCCAGACAGGACTGTAGTCAATATTGCAGGTGACGGATGCTTCAGAATGAACATGAACGAGCTTGCAACAGCTTCAAGAGAAAAGCTTCCTCTTATCGAGGTTATAATAAACAACCATGTACTTGGAATGGTACGCCAGTGGCAGACTCTTTTTTACGAGAAGCATTACTCGGCAACCGTACTCGATGATGGGGTGGATTATGTAAAGCTTTCAGAGGCAATGGGAGCCACCGCACGACGTGTTAAGACCCAGGAAGAATTTGAAAAAGCATTTGCAGATGCCTTAAAGAGCAAGACACCGTTTGTCATCGATTGTATCATTGATTCAGATGACAAGGTATGGCCTATGGTTGCACCGGGCAAGCCTATCAACGAGTCTTTCGATGAAGAGGACTACAATGCGACACAAGGAGGAAATTAGAGTGAGTAGAGTTTACAATTTTTCAGCAGGACCTGCAGTTTTACCTGAGGAGGTATTGCAGGAAGCAGCAGCAGAGATGATGGATTATAAGGGAAGCGGAATGTCGGTTATGGAGATGAGCCACAGATCTAAATGGTTTGATGACATCATCAAGGATGCCGAGAAAGATCTCCGCGAGCTTATGAATATACCTGACAATTACAAGGTACTTTTCCTTCAGGGTGGTGCTTCACAGTTCTTCGCTGAGGTACCGATGAACCTTATGAAAAATAAAAAAGCAGGATACATTATCACAGGTCAGTGGGCTAAAAAAGCGTTTGCCGAGGCTAAGATTTACGGAGATGCCGTAGAGCTTGCTTCGTCTGCAGATGAGACCTTCTCATACATACCTGACTGTTCAGATTTACCAATCACAGATGATATGGATTATGTATACATTTGCGAGAACAATACTATCTACGGAACAAAGTACAAGAAGCTTCCAAACACAAAGGGAAAGAACCTTGTAGCTGATGTATCTTCATGCTTCTTATCAGAGCCTGTAGATGTATCAAAATATGCTGTTATCTATGGCGGAGTACAGAAGAATGTAGGACCTGCCGGAGTGGTTATAGCAATTATCAGAGAGGACCTTATCACAGATGATTGTCTACCGGGCACACCAACCATGCTCAAGTGGAAGACTCAGGCCGATAATGATTCTCTTTACAATACACCACCATGCTACGGCATCTATATCTGTGGCAAGGTATTCAAATGGCTCAAGAAGATGGGCGGTCTTTCAGTTATGAAGGAGAGAAATGAGGAGAAGGCCAAGATTCTCTACGATTTCCTTGATCAGAGCAAGCTCTTTAAGGGAACAGTAAGAAAAGAGGACAGATCACTCATGAATGTTCCGTTTGTAACAGGAGATGCAGAGCTTGATGCCAAGTTTGTAAAGGAGGCAACTGCAGCCGGATTTGTAAACCTTAAAGGACACCGTACAGTTGGCGGAATGAGAGCATCTATCTACAATGCTATGCCAAAAGAGGGCGTTGAGAAGCTTGTAGAGTTTATGAAGAAGTTTGAGGAGGAGAATGCATAATGTTCAATTACACATGCTTAAACCCAATCGCAGGAGTAGGCCTTGACCTGTTCTCTGACGATTATAAAAAGGTTGATGATATTAAGGATGCAGATGCAGCACTTGTAAGAAGTGCCGCTATGCATGACATGGAGCTTGGTGACAAGGTGCTTGCTGTGGCAAGAGCAGGAGCAGGAGTAAACAATATTCCGCTTGACAAGTGTGCCGAGCAGGGAATCGTTGTATTCAACACACCGGGAGCCAATGCAAATGGTGTTAAGGAGCTTGTGTTTGCCGGAATGCTTTATGCATCAAGAGATATCGTTGGAGGTATCGACTGGTGTCTTGCAAACCAGAATGATGAGAATATTGCAAAGACAGCCGAGAAGCAGAAAAAGAACTTTGCAGGAACAGAGATTTCAGGCAAGAAGCTCGGTGTTATCGGACTTGGAGCCATCGGTGTACTTGTTGCAAATGCTGCAGTACATATGGGCATGGATGTTTACGGATATGATCCATACATCTCAGTAAATGCCGCATGGAACCTTTCAAGAAGCGTTAAGCATATCAGCAATGTTGAGGACATCTACAAGAACTGTGATGTCATCACAATCCATGTACCTCTTCTTGATTCAACAAAGAAGATGGTAAACGCTGATGCTATTGCAATGATGAAGCCAACCGCTATCGTATTAAACTTTGCCAGAGATCTTCTTGTTGACGAAGAGGCTATGGTAGATGCACTTGCCAAGGGAAAGGTTAAGAAGTACGTTTCAGATTTCCCTAACAACACAACTGTTGGAGCAAAAGGTTGCATCGTAACACCTCATCTTGGAGCATCTACAGCAGAGTCAGAGGACAATTGTGCAGTTATGGCTGTCAAGGAGCTGAGAGATTACTTAGAGAATGGTAATATCTTTCATTCAGTAAACTTCCCTGACTGCAGCATGGGTGCATGCACAGCTTCAGGCAGAGTCGGAATCCTTCACAAGAATGTTAAGGGTATGATTGGACAGATTACAACAGCTCTTGCAGAGGCTGATATCAATGTATCTGATCTGACAAACAAGGGCAAGGGTGACTATGCATATTCACTTCTTGATCTTGATTCAGCTATTGATGCTTCTACCGTTGAGAAGCTTTCTGCCATTGACGGAGTGCTCAGAGTGAGAGTTATTAAATAGTGAATTAATATTTGATTTAAATACTGATCCCCCATATTTTATATGGGGGATTTAGTGGGTTATAAGGAAGTAACAAATATAGAAAATATATAAGAAATATAAGAGATATAAAAGATATAAGAGATATATAGGAGATTATATGATCAGACAAATTCTTGGTGAAGTATCAGTGCCGGTTGCAAATACCGAGGTACAGCAGGTTATTGAAAACCCGGGCATTGTAAAGACGTATCTGGAGAAATATATGCCATCGCTTATCAGCTTTCTCGTGCAGCTTGTTGTTGCGATTGTGATATTGCTTATCGGTATTAAGGTGATTAAATCAGTTGTGAAAATAATTAAAAAAGGATTTGATAAAAGCAGAATGGACGCTGCAGTGGCATCATTTCTTGCAAATATGATTAAATATTTTTTGTATTTTATTCTTGTCATGGCACTGCTTTCGGGCTTTGGAGTGGCGACCGGCTCTGTTATAGCGGTTCTTGGCTCTGCCGGACTTACTGTAGGTATGGCATTGCAGGGCAGTCTGTCGAATTTCGCAGGAGGCGTGCTTATTCTTTTGATGAAGCCGTTTGGCGTGGGCGATTACATAGTTGACGGTTCAAGTGGTACAGAGGGCACTGTAAAGGATATAAATCTGTTTTATACAAGGCTTTTGACAATAGATAACAAGATGGTTATGATACCAAACGGAAAGCTTGCTGATTCGTGTATCACAAATGTATCTATGATGGATAAGAGGATGCTTGATTTGAGAGTAACAGTATCCTACAGCACAGATTTAGCATTTGCAAAGAGTGTGCTGGAATCTGTTGTCACATCAGCAGATACGATGCTTCACGACGAGCCGAGCAATGTGTTTGTGAGTGAGCTGCAGGATTCGGCAATAGAGCTTGGTGCGAGAATCTGGGTGAAGAACGAGGATTACTGGAACACAAAATGGCAGCTTACAGAAGAAATTAAAACAGCATTTGATAAAAATAACATCGAAATTCCGTTTCCGCAGATGGATGTTAATATTCAGAAGAGGAGCATAGACTCTGACTTTTAAAGCTGGATGTTGCAGAATATTACTTTAACAGTTTTTTGTGGTAAATATACTTATAATTTAACTATAATATGTAAAAATGTGGTATACTATCATCATCGCATTTTAGGAGGAATAATTGATGACAATTCACGATTTGGCTGAATACGAGATTTTAGATGAGCACAGAGTGGAGGATGTCCAGTCGGACGGATTCATTCTGAGACACAAAAAAAGTGGTGCAAGGATTGCCATTTTATCAAATAATGATGATAACAAGGTCTTTTATATAGGCTTCAGGACTCCGCCGGAGGATGAGACGGGTGTACCGCATATTATTGAGCATACCACACTCTGCGGTTCAAAGAAGTTCCCTGTAAAGGATCCCTTCATCGAGCTGGCAAAGGGCTCGCTCAATACATTTTTAAATGCCATGACATACCCTGACAAGACAGTTTATCCTGTTGCCAGCTGCAATGATCAGGATTTTAAGAATCTCATGGATGTGTATCTGGATGCAGTGTTTAATCCGAATATCACAAAGTACGAGGAAATATTCAAGCAGGAGGGCTGGCACTACGAGCTTACAGGCAAGGATGATGAGCTTAAGATAAACGGAGTGGTGTATAATGAGATGAAGGGAGCATACTCATCGCCGGATGAGGTGCTTTCAAGCCAGATTTACCGCTCGCTTTTCCCTGACAATACCTACAGCAAGGATTCTGGCGGTAATCCGGAGTATATTCCTAAGCTTACGTATGAAGCATATCTGGACTTCTATCACAAGTATTATCATCCATCCAATTCATACATTTATCTGTATGGTGATATGGATGTTGTCGAGAGACTTGAGTGGCTGGATAAGGAATATCTGAGCCTGTATGATTATAAAAAAGTTAATTCAGAAATTAATAAACAGCCTGCATTTGATGAAATAAAGAATGTTGAGGCGCAGTATTCAATTACCATGGATGATTCACAGGAGAATAAGACTTATCTATCTTATAACCGTGTGGTAGGGGATTCGCTTGATGAGATGCTCTATCAGGCATTTGATGTGCTTGACTATGCACTTGTCAGCTCACCGGGAGCACCTGTGAAGCAGGCATTGATAGATGCGGGAATCGGTGATGATGTGTATGGCTCATATGATGCGGGCATTTTGCAGCCGGTGTTCTCTTTTGTGGCAAAGAATGCCAATGCATCTCAGGCAGATGAGTTTGAAAGTATTATAGAAAACACTCTTAAAGAAGTTGTTAAAACAGGAATTAATAAAGAAGCGCTCCTCGCGGGAATCAACAGCAGCGAGTTCAAATTCAGGGAGGCTGACTTCGGACAGTTTCCTAAGGGACTTCTATTTGGATTAAACTGTTTAGACAGCTGGCTGTTTGATGATATGAAGCCATTTATACATCTGGAGTGTCTTGGTACCTTTGCAAAGCTTCGAAGGGCTGTAGATACGGATTATTTTGAAAAGCTTATACAGGAGTATCTGCTTGACAATACCCATGGGTCTTCTGTTACAGTAAAGCCGAAGCGTGGACTTGGCAATGAGAGGGAGGAAGCTTTGGCAAAGGAGCTTTCCGATTACAAGGCATCTCTTTCAGATGAAGAGATTAAAAAGCTGATTGAGGATACAGAGCATTTAAAGAAATACCAGGAGGAGCCTTCGTCGGATGAGGACCTGCGCAAGCTTCCAATGCTTACAAGAGCGGATATGAAAAAGAATGCTATGCCTTTTTCAAACATTGAGGATGAACTTTTGGATGTAAAGGTTGTGCGTCATGACATAGAGTCAAACGGCATTGATTATATATCATTTTTATTTGATGCAGGTGATTTTGCCCAGAGTGAGCTTGGCTATCTTGGCTTCTTCACAAACGCACTCGGGCTGGTGAGCACCGAAAAGTACAGCTATACCGATTTAGCCAATGCCACCAACATATATACCGGCGGAATCAGCACAGGTACTGCAAGTCACCCGGATATTAAGGATAGAAATAATTTCGTGTTTAAATTTGAGGTGAAGCTTAAGGTGTTGGAGAAAAATCTTGACAAGGCACTTGAGCTTATGGAACAGATGCTTCTTTCATCGGATTTTACAGATACAAAGAGACTGGGTGAGCTTGTAGCGCAGATTAAGGCAAGGCTTCAGGCTAACCTGAGCAGCTCAGGCCATCTGGTTGCAGCTATGCGAAGCATGTCGAGCTTCTCACGCTACGCGCTTTATCAGGACGAGTTAAAGGGTATTGCTTTTTACCGCTCTATATGCCGCATAGAAAAGGAGCTTTCAGAGTCACCAAAGAGTGTGTCAGATAAGCTTGCTGCAATAGCCAAAAAGCTGTTTGCAAGAAACAGAATGCTTATCAGCTTTACCGGAAATAACGAGGCATACGGCAATGCAAAGCCTTCGTTGAAAAAAGTTATAGCTGGATTTAATAAAATGAGTGCTATAGGCAATCAGGCTGAGGTTCATTTTAATACAGCAAAGGAAGCATTTATTGATGCATCACAGATACAGTATGTGGCAAAGACCGGTGATTTCATCTGTGAGGGCTATGAATACACCGGAGCACTGAGACTGCTGCGTATCATCTTAAGCTATGATTATCTCTGGATAAATGTCAGGGTAAAGGGCGGTGCTTACGGCTGCATGAATACCTTCCTTAGAAGCGGAGAGAGCTACTTTGTCTCATACAGAGACCCTAACCTTTCAGACACACTTGATGTCTATGACAGGATACCTGAGTATATAAAGAACTTTTCACCTGATGAGAGGGATATGACCAAGTATATTATCGGTACCTTCAGTGCACTTGATACGCCTATGAATCCGGAAGCAAAGGGAAGCAGATCACTGTCTGCATATCTCGAGGGTATTACCTACGAGCAGATTCAAAAGGAGAGAAATGAGATACTAAATGCACAGCCAGAGGATATCAGAAGGCTTGCAGACCTTGTAGAGGCAGTGCTTAAGAAGGACAGTATATGTGTCATCGGCAATGAAAATATGATTAAAGAGTCGGCAGGGCTCTTTGAGAATGTTGAAAAGCTTATATAAATACAGATTCACATAGGAGGAAAAATGATACAGAATTTCAAATCGGGTTTTGTTACAATAATCGGTAGACCAAACGTGGGTAAGTCAACACTGATGAACAGGCTTATCGGTCAGAAAATTGCCATCACCTCAAACAAGCCTCAGACCACAAGAAACCGCATCCAGACAGTATACACGGATATGGAAAAGGGACAGATAGTTTTCCTTGACACACCGGGCATACACAAGGCCAAAAATAAGCTGGGCGAGTATATGGTCAATGTGGCGGAAAAGACATTAAATGAGGTGGATGTTGTGCTGTGGCTTGTGGAACCGACCAACTTTATCGGGGCGGGAGAGCAGCATATCATAGAGCAGCTTAAAAAGGTTAATACACCTGTTATATTGATTATCAACAAGGTAGATACAGTGGAAAAGGAAAAGGTGCTTGAGTATATAGACACCTACCGCAAGGTATTCGACTTTGCAGAGATTATTCCTACGTCAGCCTTAAGAGGGCAGAATACGGATGATGTTATTAATTCTATATTTAAGTATTTGCCTTATGGTCCACAGTTCTATGATGAGGACACCATCACAGATCAGCCGGAGCGTGCAATCTGTGCTGAGATTATCAGGGAAAAAGCGCTCCATGCTTTAAATGACGAGGTGCCGCATGGCATCGCAGTAGGAATTGACCGCATGAAGACAAGAAAGACAAAGAGTGGTTCTATTATAGATATGGATGCCACAATTGTCTGCGAGCGAGACTCCCATAAGGGAATCATTATAGGAAAGCAGGGCAGCATGCTTAAAAAAATCGGCACCAATGCGCGCTATGAGATGGAAAGACTGCTTGACTGTAAGGTGAATCTGAAGCTATGGGTCAAGGTAAAGAAGGATTGGAGAGACAGCGACTTCCTCATCAAGAACTTTGGATACAAAGAGGAAGAATAGTATTTTGAAAGTAAGATTAAGATGTCACAGAGTATAGTGTTGACCGGTATGGTGCTTTCTGCCATGCCGGTAGGGGATTTTGACAAAAGAATAACGATTCTCACAAAGGAACGAGGAAAAATCACAGCCTTTGCAAGGGGCGCAAGACGTCCAAACAGCCAGCTTATGGCAGGAAGCAATCCATTTTCGTTCGGTGAGTTTGAGCTGTTTGAGGGTAAAAGCGCATATTCTCTTTCAAAGGTCACAATCAGCAACTATTTCAGGGAGCTGACACAGGATTTGGAAGCAGTATACACCGGGTTTTACTTTCTGGAGTTCTGCGGATACTTTTGTCAGGAGAACAATGACGAGAAGGATATGTTAAAGCTCCTTTATCAATCACTCCGGGCTCTTGAATCACCGGCATATAAAAATGAGCTCGTCAGGGCTGTTTTTGAGCTTAAGGCTATTACGATAAATGGCGAGGGTCCATCGCTGTTTTCGTGTATACACTGTCATTCAAGGGAAGGTCTTAATGTCTTTTCGGCAAGACGCGGAGGGGTGTTTTGCGACAACTGTGGCACGCAGGTGCAGGGCAGGCATATACTAAGCGATACACTCTATACCATGCAGTATATTGTTTCAGCTGATATCACGAAGCTGTACACATTTGCAGTGTCAGACGATGTGCTTGAGGAGCTGAGAAGCATAATGAAGGAATATCTTTCAATCTATGTGCATCATGATTTTAAATCAGCAGCTTTTCTGTGATAAATTAAAGCATGAAATTAAATCATGAAATAATTAATAGATACTATGCATGTCGTTGCCCTTTAAAATATGATACTTGAAATCATATATACAAAAGGGTATAATATCATAGATTATATTTTAGGAGGCAGCTATGAATAAAAAGCTATCAATGCTGTTGCCTGTTATTGCGACATGCGGTTTGCTTGCCGGGTGCGGTACAGATTATTATACCAAGGACAGCACGGTGTTTGTTGCAAAAAACGGCAGTGTGGTATCTACAGATGTCGAGGACTTTGATACAGCTGCATACAAGCAGGATGACTTACAAAGCTATGTGGACAAGTCAATAGACGATTACAATAAGAAGAATGACGGTTCGGTCAAGCTCAAAAAGCTGACTGTCGAGAAAAAGAAGGCATCTCTTACCATGAGCTATGCATCAACCGATGAATACACTGATTTCAATGGGACAAAGCTTTTTTCAGGGACGATTGCGGAGGCTCTGGCAGCCGGATATGATTTCAAGACCGATTTCGCAGCGATAGATGATGGCAAGGCAAAGAAATGTGAGTCATCTGAGTTTCTGGATGAAAACGGCTACAAGGTCGTTGTTTACGAAGGCAACTCAAATTTGCACGTGAAAGGGAAAATATTATATGCATCTGTCGACAAAGTAAAGCTTGTAGATGACAAAACAGTTGCGATTGGTGACAAGTACAGCCTGCTTGCATCACAAACCACAGGGACAGAGAGTGTCACAGAGAACACGGAAGCAGTAAAAGCCGATGCGACGGAAGGAACGGAAAACGGAGCGGATGGTAGTGTCAGTGATGATGATATATTAAACTCGGTCAAGCAAGACAACGAGGTCACATTTGACTTTGACAGTGAGGAGGACAATTCGGTGCCGGTGTCATATATCACATATGTTATATATAAGTAGATTAAGGCGTGAATTGTTATTTAATTATAATTAAGAATACAAGTAACTATTCAGTACAGCTGATTCTAATGCGCCTGCAGCTTGCAGCTGTGAAGGTACTGAACAGTTACGAATACAAATAAATCATAAGTAAGATAGAGAGGAAACAAGAATTATGGAAAAGACCATGGACAAAATCGTACAGGTAGCAAAAGCAAGAGGATTTGTATATCCGGGCTCAGAAATTTACGGAGGTCTTGCAAATACATGGGATTATGGAAACCTGGGCGTAGAGCTTAAAAACAATGTAAAAAGAGCATGGTGGAAGAAATTTATCCAGGAGAATCCTTATAACGTAGGTGTAGACTGCGCCATCCTCATGAATCCTCAGACATGGGTTGCATCAGGACATCTCGGCGGCTTCTCAGATCCGCTTATGGATTGTAAGGAGTGCCACGAGCGATTCAGAGCCGACAAAATCATCGAGGATTTTGCGCAGGACAATGGTATTGAGCTTGAGACATCAGTTGATGGCTGGACAAACGAGCAGATGGTAGATTTCATCAAGGAGCACAATGTTCCATGTCCATCATGCGGCAAGCACAATTTTACAGATATCAGACAGTTCAACCTCATGTTCAAGACCTTCCAGGGTGTTACAGAGGATGCTAAGAATACAGTATATCTTCGTCCTGAGACAGCACAGGGTATCTTTGTAAACTTTAAAAATGTACAGCGTACATCACGTAAAAAGATTCCATTCGGTATCGGACAGGTTGGTAAGTCATTCCGTAACGAGATTACACCTGGTAACTTCACCTTCAGAACACGTGAGTTCGAGCAGATGGAGCTTGAGTTCTTCTGCGAGCCTGGAACAGATCTTGAGTGGTTTAAGTACTGGAGAGGCTTTTGCCGTGACTGGCTCATTTCTCTTGGAATCAAGGAGGATGAGATGAGACTGCGTGACCATGATCCTGCAGAGTTAGCCTTCTATTCAAAGGGAACTACAGATATCGAGTTCTTATTCCCATTCGGATGGGGCGAGCTTTGGGGCATTGCTGATCGTACAGATTATGACCTCGGACGTCATCAGGAGGTTTCAGGACAGGATCTTACATACTTTGATGACCAGAAGAATGAGAAATATCTGCCATACGTTATCGAGCCATCACTCGGTGCAGACCGTGTAGTACTCGCTTTCCTTTGTGCAGCTTATGATGAAGAGGATATCGGTACACCGGAGAAGCCGGATGTAAGAACAGTATTCCATTTCCATCCTGCACTTGCACCTGTAAAGATTGGAGTACTTCCGCTGTCAAAGAAGCTCAATGAGAGTGCTGAAAAGGTATTTGCACAGCTTTCAAAGACATACAACTGTGAGTATGATGACAGAGGAACAATCGGAAAGAGATATCGTCGTCAGGATGAAATCGGAACACCATTCTGCGTGACATATGATTTCGACTCAGAGGAAGACCATTGCGTGACAGTACGTGACCGTGACACAATGGAGCAGGAGCGTATCGCAATTGATGAGCTTGATGCTTATTTTGCAAAGAAATTTGAATTCTAGTTTTGTACAAACTAACGATGCTTTTTGTTAAATGAGGCTTAAAAAAAGCAATTACAACTTTTTTTGAAAGTGTATTTTGTGAAATTATACAAAATTAGGAATTAGGTCACAAAAATTAATATAAAAACATATCAGAAATCAAGTTTCGTGATATAATATAGATGACAAATGACAACCAAAGATATAGTAAGCTATTCTTTGGTTGTTCTGATATATGGAGGTTGTGAATATGGAAGCAAAAGAATTAAAGAAGCTGAGCAGAAGTGAGCTGCTAGAGATGCTTTTAGACAGAAGTAAAGAGGTTGAACACTTAAGAAAAGAGCTTGACGAGACAAAAAAACATATTCAGACACTTGAGCGTGAGGTAAAGACATCGGGTGATATCAATGCTGCAATTAATAAACTCACGTCAGCAACAGAGGAAATCCAGAAATTTGCTGCTGTAATATCAATGGCTTCAAATAATCTGACAAGAAAATAATATAGAAGCAATATTTTGTGGTTATGAAATGGATAATTGGACAAAAGAATGATAGAAAAAATATATAAAAAGGCAATATATGCTCTGGCAAAAGTTGCCGTAAAGTACATTGAGCTAAGAAAAAAAAGAGAACAGAAGAAAATTAAGCAGAATAAATCAGCTAACCTTACAAATTCGACAAAAAGCTACACAGATGCTGAATACAATAAAAAGGTAGTTGCAGAGATTAATCATAACAATACTGCAGCTGTTGCAGAAAGCAAAAATAATATTGATGTAGTGGATTTAAGCAAAGATGAGGAGCTGAAGGATGTCGAACAGAAACCACTTACCAATGAGGATAAGCTTGATTTACTTTTGGCACATATGATGGAAACATCTGTTAAGTCATCTGAAAAAGTAACGCAGGTACATAAGCAGACCAAAAATGTTGATGAAAATATATCACAGGAAATAGCGGAAATAATTCCGGTCAAATATGTAACACCGGCGCCAGACATAACTCCTGATATAGAAAAAAATATTGAAATAGAGAAGGAATATCAGCAGACTAAAAAAGAAAACCGGCCGGAGGATATATCTGTACATATAGAAAAGGAAATATCAAGGAAGGTTTCAGAAGAAAACAGAGTTGAGAATAAAGAAGTTGAGAATAAAAGTGCTAAGAAGACTGAAGATACATCGGGCTATCGCAGTATCATGACAGACGACTATGACCGTTATAGCGATGATCTTGGCATAAAGGAGCTGCGTCAGGAACTGAGAAGAGTGAAGTATAACAACAAATTTGCAGCAACACTCTTCAATACCGTAGGAACACTTGTGGTAGTGGCAGCGGCAGCAATATTGGTCGCAAACCTGTGGCTTCCTATTTTGAAGGTGACCGGAACATCTATGTCACCGACGTTACAGGAGGGACAGGTGCTTATGGCATCAAAGGGGCATGACTTTAAAACAGGAGATGTCATAGCTTTTTATTACAATAACAAGATACTTGTAAAAAGAGTTATTGCGATGCCGGGTGACTGGGTCAATATATCAGAGGATGGCACGGTTTATGTAAACGATATCGCAATTGATGAACCGTATCTCAATGAAAAAGCTTTAGGAGACTGTAATATAGAGCTGCCTTATCAGGTTCCTGAATCCAAGATTTTCGTGATGGGCGATAACAGAAGCGTATCACTTGACTCAAGAAATACAGCTATAGGCTGTGTCTCAGAGGAGCAGGTAGTCGGCAGAATTACATTTGCCATCTGGCCATTGTCTAAAATTGGCAAAATTGACTAGTGTTATTTGGAATTTTTTGGTAAAAAAGTAGAAAATCCCGATTTAAAGGCTCGTGTGACCGTTGTGTGACCAAAAGTGTGTAATATATTAGCTGTTGAATAACGATTAAGCAAAATGAAATATATATAACTCTATGAAAGGAGGATGCAGAATGGATAAGGATATGGAACGTCTCGGCAAAGAGCGGCTTAAAAGAGTGAGAAGACGTAGACAGCTTGCTACATTTATTATTTCAATGGCTGTTATAGTGCTGGGCATTACTGCGTACAGACTTATACAACCTGCATCAGCAGCAGATCAGAATCAGAAGGATTTTACCATAGATAATGTCACAGAAAACTATGTTAATCTTCAAAAACTGCAATCAAATGGCTCATATACCGAAATGTCCAGTGAGGGCAAGTCAGCGGACTGGAACGGCGAGAAGTTCAAGCTTGAGGTTCAGCTGAATTTTGGAATCGGCAAGAATGACACGGTAGATGCCAATGGCAATACTGTTAAGAATTATTATTATGTCTATGATCCGTCGGTGACTATTCCGGATGATTTGTGCAATTCATGGACGACAAAATGTGACGACAACAGTGATATAGAACAGTTCCAGTACAGATATATCAAAAACGAGGATGGGACATATGCTATCCTTATAAGATTTGCAGATGGCTATATCGAGGGTAAAAGCAGCGATATAGAAGGCTGGGCAAAGGTTGAGGCTCTTGGTGAGGGTAAGACCAATGATTCAGGTGATCTTGATATCAATATCGGTGGTGATGTCACCATAACAGTAGACAAGGATAATGTCCACTGGAACGGAAACGATTCCTTAAACTACGATATTTCCGTAAAGAAGAGCAATACAAATAATAATAATATTGCTATTGATGAAAACGGTAATTATTATGTTGAGTTTACTGTAGATGTATCTTCTGAAAAAGGTACACCTGATGATATTGAAATCACAGATGAATTTAACGGCAATGGCATGCGTGTTGATACAACAGGGCTTACCTACAGCATAAAGAAAAACGGTCAGATTATTGACAGCAGCTATACTGCAACGGCGACAGGAAAGAATGACCCGGCAGACGCGGGAAAGGCAACACTTACTGCAAAGCTTCCAAAATTAGAGGCAGGTGATAGCTGTTCTATTACATACAGGTATTACCTGACCAATGCCGGAGATTTGGGAAATAATGCTACATGGCAGGCAACTAATTTCGTTACAGGTAAATCAACAGAACAAAATTCAAAAGAAACTGTTATAGATACATCAAGCAGCTACGTAAAGTATTACAAAAATCTTATAGAAAAATCCGGCAAATATGATAAAACTAATAACCGGATTATCTGGACGGTTACAGTAAATAAAACCTGTGAGGATATTGCGGGAGCTGTCCTGACAGATGATATGTTTGATAAGATTACAGACATTGATATATCACCTAGTGACGGGTATACAATTAACAAAGACAGCAGTGGCAAGGTGACATCGGTTACATTTAATTCTACAGATGGTAACAAGAACTGCAATAAGTATACTGTCAAATACTATACAGATGCATTGCAGACATTTGATGACCAGAAATTTAATAATAAGGCTACTCTCACTAAGGATGATAAGTCATATGACAGCTCTTCAAGCGTAAATGTTCCAAAAACAAAGCAGGATATTACAAAGAAGCTTGTTGAAGCTCAAAAGACAGATAACAGTCTGTATACTTTAAAATGGGAGGCTAAGTTTACAATTCCGGCATCGGGATTTCCTAAGGCGTTTGGCATTGCTGATACAATGTCATCCAAATCCCAGAAGAATTATCATTACATGACTTATACCCAGATGAATGATTTTGTAAGTCAGGTAAAGAAAGAGTTTGATGGATATATCGGTGATATTACTGTTAAATATCTGGATAAGAATAATAAATCAAGAACAGCGAAATTTAATGAAGTATCCAAATCTGATGACTACAGATTTACCTCGGTAAATATCAGCTTTAATAAGGATTATCCGACAAGCAACAGTGAAAAGACCGTCGTATTTACATACAGCACAATGGCCGATACGACACCGAGTGGAAGAGTTGAGTATGTGAATAAGTTTGAAGCTTTAAATTCAAGTGCATCTGCATCTTATAGCCATACGACATCAAAGATTGTAAAGACTGATGGAAACGGTAAAACAGGTCAGACATATTTGAAAACCACAGAAAGTGATGGAACACTCACATGGCGCGTTGATGTACTTATGGATGCTGATGCTACAGAGTATACCATCACTGATAAGCTTCCGGATGGTGTCACACTGCAGAGTGTAAAGATAATGCTAGCCTATACTAATCAGGAGGGCTTTACATATCCTGACTTTGAAGGCACATTGCATACGGTATCTGGCAGCGACTGGTTCATAAACGGAATTCAAACCGGCACAACACTTGATAAAAATACAAATACCGTAGTTACAAGGGTTATAAAGCCTGACAATACAACTATAAATGGCTGGCGGGAGAACTATCATATATATGTAGTATACAAATGTATGATAGATGACTTTGAGAACTTTGAGGCCGGTAAAACAGTGGCTTATAAGAATACAGCCACAGCATCTTCAAATACAAACAAAGAAATTGGATCGGCTTATCAGACACAGACCATGTCAAAGCCTGACGAATCGGGCAGTGATAATCCTACTGAGGGTGACAAGGTTATTTCCAAGGACTACAAGTGGGATGAAGATAATCACAGGCTGCGTTATACGGTTATAATAAACCCTGATGGCAAGGACTATCTGCCTGATAGCGATACATTAAAGCTGACAGATGTGCTTAAATTTACGACACGCACATATGGCAATGGTATTCAGACATTATGGTATATCGATTTAATGCCGGCTACAGTTCAGTTTAGAGAAGCTATTAAGCAAAGCGATGGAACTTATAAGCAGGGAGAAACGATAGATGAATGTAAGTGGAATTACAGTACACAGGATGGTACCTATGATTGGAGCGCCGATTCATATAGAACCATAAAAGCAGATATACCTGACGGTAAAGCCATTATGCTGACATATACTTATCAGGTCAATGCACAGGTTATTGGTACCCCTGGTGAATACAGTCCGATTATAATGAATGTCAGCAATACAGCAAAGCTTGAAGGCATTGAAAAGGGAGAAGACCGTAAGGATAACAATACTGTTTACAAAGAGTCTAAATCCTCTGCCGGAGTAATTAAGAGCAATACATTTACCTTGTATAAGGTAGATAAGGCTGATTATGGCAGGCTGCTTAAAGGCGCTGAGGTTGAGCTGTTTGGATACACATCGGATGGTTCTTATGCGTCGTTAGGTGAGTATACCACCGATGAGAACGGCAGAATTGATATCAGTATGAGTACTGACAATCTGGAGTATAATACTCAGTATTATATAGTTGAGACAAAGGCTCCGGAAGGTTATTTACTCTCGGCAGAGCCACATAAGGAGTATTTCTATTTCAGTGCAGATAACTCAGCACATCCTGTTGTAGCTGAAAACAGCTCATTACAGGGAAGTGATATGGCAAAGGTAAATACACCGTACTATTACGAGGATGTAGCAGTTGCGACCACCAGCATTTCAGTTGATAAAAAATGGACTGATTCTAAGAATAATCCGTTAGATAAGACTGATGGAAAGATCTTTCTGCAGCTGCATCAGGTGGATTCGGCTGGTAATGATAAGAAGTATGGCAATCCGGTTGAGTTGACAGCTGGTTCGGCAGGTGAATGGTCATATGTATTTAAAAATCTGCCATTACAGAGTGTAGATGAAAATGGTATTCTGACCGGCACCACATATAAATATTATGTGACAGAGGTTGGAATAAATCAGAACAACAGTATGTCAGGCTATGATGTTTCATATATATTTAAGGATATAAATGGTACACAAATCACAAAGACCGATGCAAACGTTGCACCGGGCAGCGCCAATGCAATAGAGTCCGGTACTGTTGAGATTACAAACAAACTCATAGAGTATGAGCTTCCGGAAACAGGTGGAAGCGGTAACAGATGGTTGTATATGTTAAGTGGAGCTGTGCTTATAGCAATAGCTGTAATAACACTTTTCTATAAAAAACATAAAACATTATAAAAAAGGAGAATGCGATATGAAAACAATCAAAAGAAGCATTGCTTTTGTTCTTGCAATGATACTTACACTTGCAATGAGCGTTACAGTATTTGCTGAGGGCGAAGGCGTAAAAAAAACATTTACCATCACGGTTAATGAGGCAAAGGCAGGCCACACTTATGAGGCTTACCAGATTTTAAAGGGAGATCTTTCAAAATCACAGACAACACTTTCAAACGTTGACTGGGGTACCGGTATCAAGGCTGACAAACAGACAGATCTTGCTAAGGATGCAAAAGCTTATGTAGAGAAGCTTTCTAAAATGCAGTCAAACTCTTCAGATCTTAAGGCAGAGGCGCAGAAAATTGCTTCAGCTTTAAGCACTACAGTAGCAGGTTCTGTTTCGGTAGCACAGGACAATGCAAAAGCTGAGATTACAGGACTTGAGCCTGGTTACTATCTTATCAAGGATAAGGATAGCTCTTTAAAAGGTGACGAGGCTTACACAGAGTATATCCTCAATATCGTTGCTGATACAACAATCACACCTAAGACAGATGTACCTTCTGTTGAGAAGAAAGTAAAAGACACAAACGACACAACAGGTGATACAACAGAATGGCAGGATTCAGCCGATTATGATATCGGAGATGTAGTTCCATTCCAGCTTACAGCTACATTACCTGCAAATGTTCAGTCATATAAGTCATATTACCTTAAATTTGATGATACTCTTTCACAGGGACTTGATTTCAATGAAGGAACTGTTACTGTCAAATTAGGTAATAAGGATGTTACATCATTCTTTAAAACAAATTATGACGCAGCTGGCAAAAAGCTTACTTTTACATGTGACAATATTTTAGCAAAGGGATTTGAAGCTAAAAATGGTGATACGATTGTAGTTGAGTACAAAGCAACTCTCAATGAGAATGCTATTATCGGTTCAAAGGGAAACCCAAATAAGGTAAAGCTTGAGTTCTCTAACAACCCTAACAACGGTGGTGAGGGAGACAAAGGTGAGACTCCGGAGGATACAGTAATCGTATTTACATACAAGGTTGTAATCAACAAGGTAAATGAGAAGAACGAAGCACTCGATGGTGCAGAGTTTACTCTTTACAAAAAGATTAAAGGTGAAGCAGACAAAGAAATCAAAGCGGTAATTTCCGGTGATAAGAATGATGTCTTCACATTCAGCGGACTTGATGACGGTGATTACGTACTTAAGGAGACAAAGACTCCTGATAGCTACAACACTGCAAAAGATATTGCATTCACAATTACAGCAGACCACTCAATTGTGTCTGATGCTCCTGAGCTTAAGTCATTAAGCGGAGATAAGGTGACCGGTAATATTACACTTAAAGCTGATAAAGCTGAGGGCAGCTTAAGCACACCTGTACAGAACTTTAAGGGCTCAGTCCTTCCTTCAACCGGTGGTGCCGGACGTGTTGCAATTTATGTAATCGGTGCTATATTAGTAGTCGGTGGCGGAATTGTTCTTGTAACAAAGAAGCGTGTTAAATAATATCATTTTATGATAAAATATATCTGCCATGAGCCACTTTAGTGGTTCGTGGCAGTTACAATAGGCATAATTATATTATGCAAATGATAACAGTAAGGAGAGTGCTATGAGAAGAAAATTATCAACTATTTTGTTTGTCATAGTGTTTCTTGCAGGACTGTCCTTACTGCTATACCCGACGGTGAGTGATTACTGGAATTCATTCCATCAGTCAAGGGCAATCGCAAGCTATGTCGATGCAGTAGACAATACAGATGAACAAAAGCTTGAAGAAATGAGACAGGCGGCAGAGGCTTACAATGAAAAGCTTTTAAGCAAGCAGGACAGATATGATATGTCTGATTCGGACAGAGCAGAGTATGAAAGCCTGCTTGATGTATCTGGCACAGGAGTCATGGGCTATGTTGAGATTCCGTCCATCAATGTCTCATTGCCGATTTACCACGGCACAGACAATACAATACTGCAGATAGGTGTTGGCCATATCGAGGGCACATCGCTTCCGGTTGGCGGAGCAAGCACACATTGTGCTGTTTCAGGACACAGAGGACTTACGTCATCTAAGCTATTTACGGATATTGACCAGATGGCGGAGGGTGACACCTTTAAGCTGTATGTGCTTGGCGAGACACTGACCTACGAGGTTGATCAGATAAGGATTGTTTTACCTGATGAGCTTAATGACTTAAAGATTGAGGAACGGCAGGATTACTGTACACTTATCACATGTACACCGTATGGTGTGAATTCACACAGGCTTCTTATCAGGGGTCACAGGATTGCAAATGATGCACAGGGACTTATTGTCGAGGATGTAAAGCAGGTACAGCCGTTACATGAAGCCATAGTGCTTGGCATTCTGTTTCTGGTTTTGTATATTATAATTTGTAAGATACTTAGTAAAACGATATTGTATAGATTCAGATAGAATCAGGAAGGAGGAAAAATGCACAATAGTTTAAAAAGAGCTGTCAGTATAGCTATAGCAGCGATAGCCTTGTTTTCTCTGCCATGTGGAAGCATTTTTGCAAGGACGCATATTGATATTGATAAGAAATGCTCTATAACAGTTGATATCCCTGATACATGGGAGGATTTGTATACTGTGGATTTTCCCGTAGAGCTTTACAGAGTGGCAGATGTAGATGAGAACGATGTATATACTGCAACGAAGCAGTTTGATGAGCTGGCTAAATCTATATCAGATGTCAGCAGTAAAACTACCGCAGATGACTGGGAAAAGATGGCAAAGACAGCTGCGGACATTGCAGACAAAGGTTCTTTGACAGCAGATGAGGTAATAGATGTTTCAAACGGAAGGGGAAACGTCACAGGCGTTAAGACGGGACTGTATCTGGTGTATGCAAAGCCGGCTAATTCGGCAAGATTTGGATACACATTTGTGCCTTATCTGGTTTCGGCTCCTAATAATGAGTTTGCTATGACAGGAAGCGGCTCAGATTCATGGATATATGATGATATCGATATCGAGCTGAAGCCTGAACAGACCGGGCTTATGGGAAGCTTACAGATTAATAAAACATTAAAGACATACAATACAGCACTTGGTGAGCCGGTGTTTGCATTTGATGTTGAGGCCTACGACAGTGATGGTAATGTGGTGTTTTCAGATATCGCATCAATCAGATTTGACAGTACAGGGGCTAAGAGCGTAGTTATTGACAATATTCCGGCAGGGTCAAGGGTGATAGTAAAGGAGGTATATGCCGCTGGCAGTTATCAGGTGACTTCCTCAGACAGCATAGAGACACAGATTGTGGCCGGTGAGACCGAAGATGTTGATTTCACAAACGATTACAACGACAAATTGATTTATAGTACCGGTGTCGTAAACCATTTTGAGTATGACGGAACCGGATGGGAATGGGTGCAGAATTAATGAAAAAATTATCAGAGTCTTGTAAAAAACTTAATAGAAATCACCGTATTCTTGTATGTGCAGCCTTTGCTGCAACACTCATTGTCTGTGGTGTTTCAGTTAAACCGACACTGGCATATTTTACAACCTATGCTACGGCAAAGGGCGGTATCTCAGTAGATATCGGTCCTACAACTGATGTCAAGGAGAAGTTTAAGGACTGGAAGAAAACTATTGAGATTGAGAATACAGGAAAAGCAGACTGTTTTGTCAGGGTAAAGGTAATTGCAGCAAGCCAGTTTGATATACAGGCATCAGGCTCAAACTGGAGCCTTTCAGATGATGGCTACTGGTATTACAGTCAGGTAGTGCCGGTTGGTGGTAAAACCGAGCCGATTGTTGCAGCTATCACAGTAAGTGAAAAGGTAAAGACCAGCTTCAATGTAGTTGTGGTTCAGGAGTGTGCTCCTGTCACATATGATGAGAATGGCAATCCGTGTGTCGCACCTGATGCAAAATGGGATGCGACAGCACAATATGATAAAGAGGAGGGCGAAGAGTAATGAAGAGAAAACTTCCAATTATACTTGTAGCATCCTCTGCGATAATGCTTGCAGCATCGACGATTGGATCTACAAAAGCGACTCTTACATATATGAGTGATAATTATCTGGCTCAGATTGACATCAAATCCATCGGTGTTACTTTGACTGAGAATGGCAATGATGTGAGCTGGCGTGATTATAAGCATAAGGATGATGACTGGAGCGAGGCAACAGGAGTGCTGCTTGGAGATATGCTAAAGAATGCCGGAGATGAAAAACTGATTCTCGACAAAAAGTACGATGAGAAGCTTGCTGTCAAAAACAGCGGCTCGATTGATGAGTATGTGAGAGTGACTGTGCAGCATTACTGGGCAGATAAGGAGACAGGTGATAAGCTTTCAAAACTTGATCCATCAAAGATACAGATTGACTTTACAAACGATGGCTGGACAGAGGATAAGAGTGCTGAGACTACAGAGCGAAATGTATTTTACTACAATACTATTTTAAAAAAAGGTCAGACATCCACTGATTTTACAGACAAAATCAGTATATCCGGCGATATTGCAGCCATTGTGGGTCAGACATCACAGACTGATGATAACGGACTTACAACCATCACTACTACCTATGAATATGATGGTGCGCAATTTGTGCTGGAGGCAACTGTTGATGCAGTACAGACACACAATGCAAAGGACGCAATTAAGAGTGCGTGGGGTGTTGATGTAAATATATCAGATGACGGGGCACTTAGCTTAGAGTAAAGGAGGACAATATGAAAAAATTTATCGCATTATTATCATGCATGTTGTTTATCCTTGGTTCGATAGGCACTGTATTTGCAGATGAGAATACTACTACAGCCGGCTCATGTGAGTTTACCGGCAAGGAGATGG